>Ga0207934_1000011_pt1 | contig 69957 bp, 77 predicted proteins | sample LakMenE22Apr09ns_FD_150724 | JGI IMG/M metagenome (GOLD analysis project Ga0207934, IMG submission 150724) | Freshwater microbial communities from Lake Mendota, WI - 22APR2009 deep hole epilimnion (SPAdes) | ecosystem: Environmental > Aquatic > Freshwater > Lake > Epilimnion/Euphotic zone ... | reverse complement strand
GGTGATATTATAAAAGGAGGTAATAAATATAATAAATATACATTAAATGAATTAAAAGAAATTGCTAAGAAAAATAAGATTAAAATTACTAAGATGGTTGTTATTAGTAATGATGAATTACATAAGAAATTAAAAGATAAGAATATTATTATTAATAAAAAAATAAAATTAGAAGATTTTAAAAGAGTTTTAATTGAAAATAATATTAAAATTACTAAAAGAGTTAATCTTACTAAACAAGAATTAATTAAAAAACTTATTAACAAATAAAACAACATTTATTTTTATTTTTAGATATTTATTCAAAAATTTGAACTAATAATTATCTTTTAATTTATTGAATTTTGTTAATACGAATAATAATTCATCAATATTTTATTAATTGATTATAAATATTTAAACAAACTTATATTATCCAAAGAGATACATTAAAAAATAATCCTTATGGCAAGAAATATAAAATAAAAATAAGTATTTATATATAGAATGAGATATTTATTAATTAAAACAATTAATTATATCTATTATATAGATTTATTTAAAATAAATCTAATAAGTGATATATTTACTAATATAGATGAATAAACAATTAAAAAAAAATTATTAATATATTTTAATGATGAATTTAAAAATATAATTAAAGATTATGCTAAAGATGTTTTTTATAAAATATTATATTTTGATGAATTACCAAAACTAGAAATATCAATTGAAGAAGATAATATAATAACCAAATATCCGACAATTAATGAAGATAATATAGAAAAAATAATAGAAATTGAATATAATTTGAGTAGAAGTACTTCTATTGAAAAAGATCCTGATATAAATATTGAATCAGTATTTAAATATTTAATTTGTATAAAAGATAATATAAATTATTATATAGATTTAAAAGAAAAAGATAGTAATATAAGAAAAATAATATATAAATATATAAAAAACGACAGATCAATTAAAAAAACCAATATAAATGATTTTAATATATTAATTAAAGAATTATCTTCAATTCATTTTGATTTTGATTCTTTTGTATTAACACAAACTAATAAAAAAACTGAATTAAAGGAATTAATATATTTAAAATGTAAAACATATCAAAATAATTTAGACTTATTTATTGTCTATTTAAATGATTATAATAATTTAAATAAAGGAATTAATAAACTAGAATTTGTTGAAAATGATAGTTCTATTTCATTAACATTTAAAACACAAATTCTTTTCGATAAGAGTGATAAAATAACACAAGCTTTTCAGAGTGAAAGAAGTTATATAATTTATTTAGAAAATGATAAACAAAAATATTTACAAGATTTTATTTTGTTTAATAAGCATTTATGGAAATATAAAATAGATGGAGATATAAAAATAACTAAAGATATTTTTTTTGATAAAATATTTATAAAATCTAATGAAATATTTACTTCTAATAATAAAATTAAATTAACTTTAGTAAGAGAAACAATAAATAAGGAAATAAATAAGGAAATAAATAAGGAAATAAATAAGGAAATAAAAATTGAAAATAATAATTTATTAAATTATATTCACTATATAAAACAAATTATTGATAAAGATATTCTTAAATATTGTTATTTTACTATATTGATAGGTAGTACTGATAAATATAGAATAAAATTTAACGTTATGGAAAAAGAAATAAACGAGGCTTATTCTAATAATCTAGAATTAAATTTTAAATTTTTTAATGATCTAATAAGAAATAAATATACATGGATAAAGAACGATTTAAGATTTATAAGTATACATTATGTTTTAGAAGGAAAAGAAGATGATTATTTTACTGATACATTAAAAGGATTATATGGTGATATTATAAAAGGTGGTAATAAATATAATAAATATACATTAAATGAATTAAAAGAAATTGCTAAGAAAAATAATATTAAAATTACTAAGATGGTTGTTATTAGTAATGATGAATTACATAAGAAATTAAAAGATAAGAATATTATTATTAATAAAAAAATAAAATTAGAAGATTTTAAAAGAATTTTAATAGAAAATAATATTAAAATTACTAAAAGAGTTAATCTTACTAAACAAGAATTAATTAAAAAACTTACTAGCAAATAAAACAACATTTATTACATTTTTTAAGATTTATATTAATTTTATTTTTAGATGCGAAAACAAATGCTTCTATCATTAGAGAAATAAAACCATTATCTATTAATCTTTTAATATCAATAGATAATGAATAATTTTCATGTGAATTAATAAATTCTTCTAATACACTAATAACTATTACTTTTTTTTCACTACTTTCTTTATCTTTCATTTTTTCAACTATTTCCATAGTAATTTTTATAAATTCCATAACATTCATAGAATTAATATCATTATTATTTACTATCGTATTTATAATATCAGTATTCATTATTTATTTAATTATATTATTAAATATTCTTTAATTCAATTTTATTACAAATAATTCTAGCATTCCATATATCATTACCTATTTTATTACTTAATGAATATACAAATCCAATTAATAATGCCCCTAATATTTTTTCTTTCATTTATTATTAATAATAATAATATATATTAGAAATGTATGCGGATATACCTATATTTAATAAAGATGATAATTTAGATAAATTAGAAGATATTAATATAAAATTAAATGAATGTAAAACAAAATTTAATGATAAAAAAAATTAACAAATAGAACAAATAATAAAACAAATTAATATATATAGATTAAAAAACAATTTGATATAATGACTACATAAAAAATTCCTTTATTTAATAAAGATGAAGATATAGAAAAATTACGAGGAATTTATGAAACTATTTATGAAAAAAAAAAGAAAATATTACAGAATATTAGAAAAATATAAAGAATTAATTGATATTTTGAATAAAAAAAAACAAATTGAAATAACGACTATAGAAAATATAGTTTTATTTGATAATGACGAAGATAAAACTATTCATGAAAAAAAATAATATATAATGAATTAGTAGAAAAATGTAAAGAATGTATTGACAATTTAAATATTATACATGAATTAATTGTATACTATTTTGAAAAAAAAACCCTGTAAAAATAGAAACAATAAATAGTTTTTCGGAATTGGATTCTAGATTGGGGTATAATGGTGGTAATAAATATAATAAATATACATTAAATGATTTGAAACAAATTGCTATAGATAATAAGATTAAAATTACTAAGATGGTTGTTATTAGTAATGATGAATTACATAAGAAATTAAAAGATAAGAATATTATTATTAATAAAAAAATAAAATTAGAAGATTTTAAAAGAATTTTAATGGAAAATAATATTAAAATTACTAAACAAGAATTAATTAAAAAATTAGATTTTTAGATGCGTAAAAAATACTTCTATTAATTGATAATGAATATATTTATTTATTTCATTATTATTAGATAAATGTTTTCATTTGTTAAAAGTGCTTTAACTAGAAATACTTCAACTAGATATATATTTTTTGTATGTATGAAATACAATGGAAAAGGAAGAAATATAGAAAAAGAATATACATATAGTTTATTTTATATTGATACGAATATATCTACAGGTTATGATGGTTTTATAATATGTTCAAAAATTCCACAAGTTATAAGTTCTATAATACAATTAGATTTAAATAAAGGTCAATACTTAATATCGAGTAATAGTAGTGGAGGAAATCCTATAACTTTAGGAACATTAATTAATGCTGATAATATAATTGGTATGTTTTTTATAAATAATATTTCTAATTATATAGATGAATTTAAAAATGCTAAAAATATATTAAATGGTGGGAATATAAAAGATATTATTGATAGAATAACAAGATTTGGTACTCCACCAGAGGAAATTATAATAGAATCTATACCTAAAAATACAAATACATTTCATACAGCTCTTGAAAGTTTATATTCTAAAGGTAAAAATCCTTATGAACATAGATTTGGTGGTAATAAATATGATAAATATACATTAAAGGAATTGAAACAAATTGCTATAAAAAATAAGATTAAAATTACTAAGATGGTTGTTATTAGTAATGATGAATTACATAAGAAATTGAAAGATAAGGATATTATTATTAATAAAAATATAAAATTAGAAGATTTTAAAAGAATTTTAATTGAAAATAATATTAAAATTACTAAAAGAGTTAATCTTACTAAACAAGAATTAATTAAAAAATTAGAAATTTAAATCTTCTTTTTAATATTTAATTTAATTTTATTATTATTTTTAATAAACATATTTGGATTAAATTCTTCTTCATTATCTTCATCATCTTCATAAAATAATTTATTTTGTTTTTTTTGTTCTTCTAAGGCACATAAATTCCATAATTCAGGAGAACACATTTTAAAACTTTTATCTACTGCTTTATACCATTTAATTTGTTCAGTAATTGAATTTTCTTGTGTAGTATTATCAATAACCATTACTTCAAAATTAGCAGTTGTATTATCCATAATTTTATTAAAAACTTCAAAAGAATTACATATACCAGCATAATGATTATAAATCTTTTCTCTTTCTTTTATTACATTATTCTTAAAAATAAAAACATAATCTATTTGACTTCTTAATGATGGATTTAATCCCAATGGAGTTTGTGATGTAATTATTGTTAATATAGAATAATGTCTTCCATTCATAAATATACTACGAATATTTTTATCCTTTTGCCAAATACTTGAATTAAACATACAATCATCTAATATGATAAAAGCTCGTGGATCTATATCACTTTTTCCATATTTTTTAATTTCTTCATTTCTTTGTTTAGTTACTTTAATTTGTCTATCTAAAAACCTTTGAATAATTTCTGGATCATAATCATCATATATTAGAATATTTGGAACGAATTTTTGGAAAAATTGATTACTTACTTCTGTCGGTGAAATTATAACACAAACAGGTATATCTTTATGATATGATAATAAATCTTTTAAACAAAAGGATTTACCTGAACGTCTTTTTCCTATTAATAATATTATTCCGTCTTGTTTCATTTCTTGTGGATTAAATTTCTTTAATTCCAATTTCATCTTATATAAATATATAAATAAATATTTATATATTTATATGATGCGTTAATAATAATTGAATATATTATTATGATTTTAATAGAATAATGGAATATTATTTAATTGCGTTAATAATTACTATTGTGGTTTTTTTCGTAATTCAAATATATGAATATAATAAAATTAAGAGATATATTGAAGAAAATGGGGAAAATTATAATATAGAACCATATTCTCTATTCAATATGAATAATTTATTATTAATAGTAATTTTATATATAGTTTCAACTATTTCTTGTTATTATTTGAATGTGTCTAAATGGAAGATATTTAATAATATTAAGAAAGTTGTTGAAATTAAAAAAACTGGAGGAGAAGAAATTACAATGGATGTTGAAGATTTTGACCCGAAAATCTTATCAAAAATAAACGATAATTTTAATGTAGGTTTTGAACCTTTTGGAAGTGAAATAGATGATAGTTCTTCTATAAGTTCTTTAAGTTCTTCAACATCTATTAAATAATTTGAATATTAAGACTATAAAAAATAGATATTTTAATATCTTTATCTAAATTAGAAATATTTTCATTTATTTCGTGTAATTGTTTTAATTTTAAATATTCTATACATTCTCTTCTATTATATTTATGTAAATATTCTAATAATCTTATTTCTTTATCTATTTCTTCTTTTTCTTTAATATTTTCTATTAAATTATTATATTTTTGTATAAATTCAAATGGATTACTAAAAAGTAGTTCTTTTCCACTTATTTTTTCTAATTGTTTAATACTTAGAAAATTTAATTTATCTTTTATATTATCTACTTTAATTGTTTTTGGTTCAATATCTATTTTTTTTTTTAATAATCTTCTAAAAAAATTAAAATTTTGTTTATCTTTTTTGGGGTTAAAAGAATAATATAATTGAAATATATCTTTATCAGATAATAATTCTATATTTTTCTTATCTAATAATTGATTTATGGATAGAAAAGAAGTATTGTATTTTAATCCAATTAAATATATTTTTCTATCAAATTCCTTAATATTTGTTTTTATTCCAAAAATGTTTTTAAATAAAATATTTTCTAAATACCTTTCGCAATTAAAAAGAAAAGATATATTATATATTGATGTATGATTTTCAAATATAATTGTTATAGTAATATTTAAATTTTTAACATATATATATTTTTCATCTATTTTATATTTAATAATACGATGTTTTTCCGGATTAGTGGATTTGCTATCTAAATCACATTTTAATGTTAATTCATCATGATTAATATCTTTTAAATTAGGAAAATTAAAATATATTGATGTTATTCTTAATTTATTATTTAATAATGTATCTTCTACATTATAAACATTATATATTTGTTGTTTTTCCAATAAATCTTTTGGTAAATAACGAGGAGAACCATTTGTAATTATATATATTCTTTTAGAATTTAATTCTTTATTAAGATTATCATTTAAATTCATTTTTAATTTAAGTATTGCTCCATGAATTATTAAAGCACCATGTGAATTTCCTATAATTATTACATTAAGAGGTGTATATAATAAATAAAATTTAATTAATTCACACATCCTTTTTAATCTAGAATTTTCAGTTAATTCTTCATTATTATTTATTTTCTTAGCATCCTTCATTGTTTGTCTAATATCTCCAAAAACTCTAGATAAATTACTATTATAATTAATAACTTCTAAAATTTGATAAGTTTCTGGATAATATTCACTTTTATTTTTATGATTAGTTCCAGAACCATTTATAATTATATAAACAGCTCCTGTTTTATTTAAATTTATTTCTTCTTCCATTAATAAAATGGAAGAAATTAAATAATATTAACAAAACAAGAGGAGGATAAATTATAATGGATGTTGAAGATTTTGACCCAAAAATCTTATCAAAAATAAACGATAATTTTAATGTAGGTTTTGAACCTTTTAGAAGTTGAAATAGATGATAGTTCTTCAACATCTATTAAATAACTACTCAAGAACTTAAAGAACTTAAATTTTTAAGAGTAAGACTAATATAAATTGATATTTTAATATCATCATGTAATAATTTTATATTTTCTTTTATTTCTTGTATGCTACATGTTTTTAAAAACTCTATACATATTTGTCTATTATAATTACGTAAATATTCTAATAAATCATTATAATTTATTTTTTTAAATAATTTAATTTCTTCTATCATTTTGTTATATGATGTTATAAAATCTGTTGCTGTTTTAATATCTGAAATACGTACATTATTACCACATAATATATTTAATTGATGTATACTTAATAAATTTAAATTATCTTTTATTTTTTTATCAACTTTAATTTCTTTTATAACAATACCATCTGGAACAGGTTCTATTTTACTCGACGCTAGAATAGGGGTTTTATCTTTATAAGGTTTAAATGAAAAATATAATTGAAATATATCTTTATCAGATAATAAGTTTAAAAAAGAATTTATATCTCTTATATTATATTCATCTAAATAAGATATTATATAATCTTTACTTGTTGAATCTTTTCTAAAAAAATCTCCAATTTTATATAATATTCTATCAAAATCTATAATTTCTTCTTTTTTAGGAATTGTTGTTAATAAATAAAATATAATCAAATTACACATACTTATTAATCTAGAAGTTTCAGTTAAATATTCTTCTTTTTCTAATTTTTCAGCATCCCCTATTAATATACGATAATCACTTATAATATTTTTTCTATTATAACTAATAACTTCTGATATTTGATTATAATATGAATAAGTATCAAATTCACTACTATTTGTATGTTTACTACCAATACCCCATATATTTATATATACAGATTCAGCCATATTTAAATTTATTTCCATTTATAATATAAATGGAAGAAATAAAAGAAGAAGAAGAAGAATTTATAAAAGCATGTCGTGATGATTATGAAAAAGTTGAATTTATAATAGGTTTTGTTGATAAGAAAACAAAAGAACCTGATGATGAAGAAGATAAACTTATTTATAATATTAATAAAATATTATTTACACCTAATCCTAATCCGGAAAATAATAATGATCGTTTAAAGAAAATAATTGAATTAATAAATCATGATAATGTAAGACAAATTGCCAGAAATATATTTGTTCTTTTACATTATCACGATTTAATGGAAAATAATAGTAAACCAAGTTGGGGGGAACATTTATTAAGAGATTTAATAAAAGAAGATAAAATAGTTGAAACAAATAAGAAAATATTTAAAAAAGAATATGAGTATGTATATAATAAACCTTTTGATACACTAAGTCCTGATGATATTGACCTTAAAATAGTTAGTGATACTAAACCAATTGGAAGAAGTATTCCTAAATTAACAGGAAGTATTCCTAGAAGACTTAAATCAACTATATATTTTACTCCTCTAGAACGTCAAAGAACTGAAGGAGGAAAATTGTATAAAAATAATAGAAATGATAATAAAAAATGATTTATCTAAATTAATTAAATATTTAAGCGAAGATGATTCAGTCTTTTAACAAAAATCAAACCTACTTCTCGGCATGTGTCGTATATGTCCTAAATATCATCGTATATTATCCTCAATTTAACAATTATGAAGATATTTGCGAGATATTTGATATCTACGTCAGGAAGATTGTGTTAAATAACTCTTCACATTCGCAACAAATCAAGAACGATTGTTTGGCAATGATTAAATTCTTCTTCACAGCTGATTACATATCTCAAATTACTTCTTCGTTTGAGATTGAAGAAGATGCTTATCATTATCTCGCAATTCTCGTTCAATTTCAAAGAGTATCAAATAGATACAAGTTGGTTTCGATGAGCCCATATCATTACTATAATCCTTCAAATATCCATCGTGCTATTGTTGAATTATAGTTTTTTGATTTTTTTTATTTAAAGAATATATATACATATATTAAATGATTTGATATTTTGAAATGATTATTGACGATTATATTAATTATGAGATTGAGTATCGTAAGAAATATGGTGAAAAAACCTTGATATTAATTCAAGTAGGTTCTTTTTTTGAATTATATTCTATTAATGAGAATTGTTCTTTTATGAATAAGATTGGAGATATATGTAATCTTACTATAACGAGAAAAAATAAGACTATTAGAGAAATTGGAAAAAATAATCCATTAATGACTGGATTTCCTATACATTCAATTCAAAAATTCATTCAAATTCTTCTTAATCATCAATTCACAATTGTTTTAATTGAACAAACAACACCTCCTCCAAATCCTCAAAGGAAAATTACGGAGATAATTAGTCCATCTACAAATATTAATAATAATATTAGGAATGGTAATTATATATTAGTTTATTATTTTGAGGAAGTTAATGGATTTTTAATAGTAGGTATTAGCGGAGTTGATTTAACAACAGGGAAATCATTTGTATATGAAATTGGGTCTAATAAAAAAGACCCACAATTAACATTAGATGAATGTTATAGGATATTATCGGTATATAATCCAACAGAGGTTTTAATTATTAGTGATGGAATAAACGATGAATATAAGAATAAGATAAATGATATTATAAATATTAATTGTTTAATTCATAGAAAATTTGAAGATTATGAATTATTATCTTATATGAAGAAATTGGATTATCAAAAGAAGATTTTGGAGAAATCATTTAAGAATTCTTCAATGTTATCAATAATTGAATTTTTAAATTTAGAAAAGATGACAATTGGAATTTTAAGTTTTTGTTCTTTATTACAATTTGCCTATGAACATAATGCCGATATTATTAAAGAATTAAATATTCCAGAAGTTTTAGAAAAATCCAATAAATTATTATTAGAATATAATTCTGCTATTCAATTAAATTTAATCAGTTATAATTCAAATGATAAGACATTAATGGAAATTTTAAATAGAACTTCTACTGCTTTTGGTTCTCGTGGATTTAAAGAACGTTTATTAAATCCAATTAATGATAAGAATGAATTGAATAGAAGATATGAGAAGATAGAAGAATTATTAAAAGATAATAAATTTAAATTAGTTATTAAGAAATTGAATAATATTAATGATTTGGAGAGAATTAAAAGGAAGATATTATTAAAGAAGATAAATCCTCATGAATGGAATGGTTTCATTAATTCATTAGAATATGCCATGGAAGCATTCGATATCTTAGATATCAAAAATGAAACTTCTTTATTAATTCAATCATTTTCACATTTAAATTTGGATGAATGTTCTAAATATAATATCAATGATATTAAGTCAAATATTTTTAAAGAAGGTTATTCAATTGAGATTGATGAATTAATGGAAGATTATAAAAATCAATTGAAGAAAATAGATGAGATAGTCGATAAAATTTCTAGAATTGATGATACAAGTTGTAAAATAGAATATAATGATAAGGATGGTTATTTCATATCAATTACTAAGAAGAGATTTGAAACTGCTTTAAAAAAAGATAAGAGTTTTATGACTAAGTTTGATAAAAGATTAACAACTAATAATAATAGTTATAAATTAACTTCCGCAGATATTAATGAAGCTTCTACTATTATCGAAAGGAGACAAGAAGAAATTAGTAAAAAAGTTATTTATAAATATCAAGAATTCTTATCAAATATCTCTAAAAATCAAATTGATATTTTAATAAAAATAATTGATGAATTAACTGAATTAGATATTAGTTGTTGTAATGCGAGAAATGCTTTTGATTTTTGTTATTATCGACCAATTATTAAAGATGGAGGTTCTTATTTAAATGCTGAAAATCTTAGACATCCTATTATCGAAAGACTTATGACTAATGTTGAATATGTTGGAAATGATATTAATCTAAATCAAGATGGGATATTATTATATGGTATTAATTCATCTGGTAAAAGTTCCTTAATGAAAGCAGTTGGACTTTCGATTATTATGTCTCAAGCTGGAATGTTTGTTCCAGCAACATTATTTGAATTTAGTCCTTATAATCATATCTTTACTAGAATTTGTGGAAATGACGATATTTATAGAGGTATGAGTAGTTTTGTAGTAGAAATGACGGAATTACGAAACATTCTTCAAAGAGCTGATGAAAATAGTTTAGTTATAGGAGACGAGATATGTTGTGGAACAGAAATTACATCAGCTGTTGCTATAGTATCATCCGCTATTAATGAATTAATTAAAAAGAAGTCTTCATTTATATTCACAAGTCATTTACATGATTTACCAACTATATCAATTATTAAAGATAAAAATTTAAGAATTTATCATATTCATATTGAGATAGTAGATGATAAGATTATTTATGAGAGGAAGTTAAAAGAAGGGCAAGGTTCTAATATTTATGGAATAGATGTTTGTGGTTCATTGGATATGCCTAATGATTTTATGAAAAATGCGGAGATAGTTAGAAAGGAAATTACAGGATTGGATGTTAATTTAATGAATACTAAAAAATCTAATTATAAATCATCTATTTTCATGGATATGTGTCAAGTATGTAAAGAGAAACCCGCAAAAGAGACTCATCATATTAATTATCAAATCAATGCGGATGATAATGGAAAATTTAGTAATTTTGATAAAAATACTCCACATAATCTTATAAATGTATGTGAAGAATGTCATTTGAAGGAACATAAAGGAGAGATTGGTATAATTGGTTATAAACAGACATCAAAAGGGATTATAATAGAAATTGATAAAACGGCGAGGATTTATAAATTGATAAAGAGGGGAAGAAATGGATGGTTTATGAGGAAGAAGATTAATGATAAATTCAAGGCGGTTGAAGAGAAGGATTTAATTGATTTTTATAATAAACAGACTAAATCAGTAATTAAGGAGATTTCGATAGAGATGGAAAGAGATTTCTTAGATATTAGTTTATAATATATATAAGAAATTATTAATTATTTTTATCTAATTAGCAATAATGAAAAATGTGCTTATTACAGGTGGAAATGGTTTTATAGGTTCTAATTTTATTACCTATATGACTATTAAATATCCTAATATTAATTTTATTAATTATGATTGTAATTATTATTTGACAAATAATATTGAAGAAATTAAAGATAAGAGAAATTTTATTAATTATGAAAGAAAACTTCAAGATAAATCTTTTTTATTAGCAGTTTTAGAAGAACATAATATAGATACTATAGTTCATTTTGCTGCCCAATCGCATGTTGATAATAGTTTTTTCAATTCTCTTCAATATACTGATGATAATATTCTAGGAACTCATATATTATTAGAATGTATTAGAATTTATAATAAAATAGAATTATTTATTCATATATCAACGGATGAAGTATATGGGGAAAATGAGAATGATGATGATATTAAAACAGAGAAGACTTTATTATGTCCAACAAATCCTTATTCAGCAACAAAGGCAGCCGCCGAAATGTTAGTTAATTCATATTATTATTCATTTAAAATTCCAGTAATTATCATTAGAAGTAATAATATATATGGAAGGAAACAATTTACAGAAAAGGTAATTCCCAAATTTATTACTCAATTATTAAATAATGAAAAGATTACTATTCAAGGCGATGGAACAAATAAACGAAGTTTTTTATATATAGATGATTTAATAGAAGCAGTTGAATTAATTTTATTAAAAGGTAAAATAGGTAATATTTATAATATCAGTTCAACTGATGAAATATCTATTATGGATTTAGCAAAAAAATTATTGGAAATGATGAATTGTGAAGAAACTGATAATATTATTTATATAGAAGATAGACAATATAATGATAAGCGTTATTATATTTGTGATAAAAAATTAAAGGAATTGGGATGGATTAAAAGAACTGAATTAAATGAAGGATTAAAAAAAACAATTGAATGGTATAAAAGTCAAAAAATGTTATGATAACCACTTTTTGACCCCCCCTTATTTACAAATGCTTCCTAACAGCACTATAAACATCTTTCCCATAGTTGTGAAGAACGATAGACAACATTTCAATCTTTTTTTCGTGTTCGATATATCTCTTAAAATAACTGAACATCGATGAGGTTTCCATGGAATAATATTCATTAAAAATCCTCTCAACACCAACTATATAATTATCATCGATATACTTGTCAAATTTCTTCAAGAACTTGTTAATTTTCTTTAAACTTGTTGAACGTTTCGGTTCATTCGCATTTAAAGGGTTCTTATGAGGATTTTTTTCAAGCAATACAACGTTATAAGTTGAAGTTAAGCCAATATTTTTCCAATACCTAATTGTGGAAACACCATAGACATTTTTGTAATGTTCGATGTCGAATGAAATTTCGGATGGGTCTTCGGTCAAGAGCAAAGAGAGGAGATAGATTTGGAACAACTCACGAATAGAAAGCAATTGTGGAATAGTTAATATAACAGATTTTTCATTCAAGAAAATCTTAATAAAGTTTTCATACTTTACGAAGATAATATTGATTGGGTCTCTGTTATAATGAACATAGAAACAACTGATAGAAGGCATATTCGGGAGATTTGAGTGTAAAACTACTTGGAACTACACTAATTATTTTATTAATTTTTTATTATCATTTTTTATAAAATTATAAAATTTTTAATACATTAAAAGAAAGAACAAAAATAATGTAATATTACATGTAATTCTTAATAACACTACAAATATCATTACCATGATTGTGTTTAATTGCCGACAATATTTGTATTTTTTCTCATATTCGAAGATATGAACTTTCGAATGAGTAATATTCTTGAAACAATTTATCGAATTCAGCAATAAGTCCTTTATTATAATTTCTATAAAATGTTCTCATAAATTTATTAATTTTCCTCGAACTTGTCGAACGTTTCGGTTCAATTGTATTCAAAGGATTTCTATGAGAAGATTTTCAAGTATTTTATCGTTGAAACACCATATATATATTTACCTTCAATACGTGATCTTTCAATTGTCAAAGTGTCCAAAGGTGTAAAGAATTTAATGAAAAATATATTTTAAATGAATTACCAAATGGATATGAATTTATTGATTATAAATTTAATATTAAAGGTTGTTCTTTATCTACATTTCATCGCGATGTAACTTCAAGTCAAACTTATTATAAAACAAAATACCCTGTATTCACTTGTATAACTTATAAAAATAATGGAAATTTATTAGCAATATGTCCATCAAGTCATAAGACAACTCCTTATTTATTAGAAAGACCTTTAATAATTAAAGGAAAAGAAGGAACAACTATTTTATTTAATTGTGATATTATTCATTCAGGAGCTATAAATGAATTTGGTGAAAATAGAGAAGCAATACAATATAAGATTTGTCATATAGAAGATAAAAATAAATTAAAACATTTAATAGGTATTAATAAAACATCGAAAGGAAATTGTAAAAATAATTGGATATATGAATATGGATTAAGAAAAATTTCATTATTTTTTCCATATATATTTAATCATATTTTTATTAATATTCTTCAAAATAAACCTAATAAAAATAGTTTTATGGATATAATTATTTCAACATTTTATATAGGAGATTTTTATAATTCTTGAATAAAAGATGAAAAATTAGTTTCATTAATTCCAATAATTTCATTTACCTTAACGCCATTTTTCAAAAATATAAATGTTGGAACAGATGTAATATTAAATTTATTTACTAAATCTTCACTATCATCAATATCTACTTTATAAAAATTTATATCTTTATATTCATTCGCATAATTAGAATAAATTGGAGCAAATTTTTTACAAGGAGAACACCATTCTGCTGAAAAACAAATAATAGATTTTTCAGATCTATAAATCTCTTCTTCGTGAGCTTTATTAAATATAATTTTTAAAGTCATTGAAAAAAAATGATTTAATTATAAATTAAATATTAGTTTTATATATAAATCAAGAATGATATGTATAAAAATGATTGAACCTGCTTCAGCAAGTATAGCGGTTTATCTAATAACAAGAGGAACATCAACAATTAATAGAGATAATAGATTATTAAGAAAAAATCCCATATTTCTAAAAAAGAAAGTTTGTAAATGGTTTTTAAGAAATAGAGAAGAAGTTGTTAATTCAATTATAGATGAAACAAATGAAATTATGATGGATAGTTTAAATTTAATTCATATTAATTATTTCAATCCTTCTATATTTATTATAATATATATGATGTTAATAATATTAACAATTATATTTTAAAAAATGATTTTTGTATTTTATAAGATAATTAAATATGTCATTAAGAGATTGGATTGATATAAATAAATTAGATTTATTTAATTTATCATTTAATCCTAAATCTGTCAAATATCTTGAGGAAAATCCTGATAAAATTAATTGGGATGCTTTATCATTAAATCCTAATGCTATTAAGATTTTAGAAAAAAATCAAGATAAGATTGATTGGAATAATTTATCATTAAATCCAAATGCTATTAAGATTTTAGAAAAGAACCAAGATAAAATTAATTGGAATAATTTAGCATTAAATCCTAATGGAGTTGAATTATTATTATCATCTCAAGGTAAAAATTTCACATGGTATCATATGTCATTAAATCCAAATGGTATTAAACTTCTTAAAAATTATCCTAATCAAATAGATTGGAACAATTTATCTTTAAATCCTAAAGCTATTGGATTATTATTATATAATCAAAATAAAATTAATTGGAATAATTTGTGTTTAAATCCAAATGCTATTGATTTATTATTAATGAATCCTAATAAAATTAATTGGAAAAAACTATCATTAAATCCGTCAGCAATATTGATATTAATGGAAAATAAAAATAAGATAGATTGGGATAACTTATCATTAAATCCAAATGGGATAAGATTATTAGAAGAAAATCCTGATAAAATTAATTGGAGAAATTTATCATTTAATGAATATGCTATTAAGATTTTAGAAAAAAATCAAGATAAAATTGATTGGTTTAATTTATCATTAAATCCTGATATATTTATTTAATCTCCAAATAATTCTTCTAAATAATCATAATCGGGATTTTTAAATACCCTCGATGGTTTCATAACCTCTTTAATTAATTCTTCATACATATCCTCATTATTAATTCTCATCTTCTCATAATCTAATTGTTCAAATATTCCTGTATTCATTGATAAGAAATACCAATCAATTTTATCTTGATTTTTTTCTAAAATCTTAATAGCATTTGGATTAATTGATAGATAATACCAATTAATTTTATCAGGATTTTCTTCAATTAATTTCATAGCATTTGGATTTTTTGATAATTGAACCCAATCAATTTTATCTTGATTTTTTTCTAAAATCTTGATAGCATTAGGATTACCTGATAAATACATCCAATCAATTTTATCAGGATTTTCTTCTAATAATTTAATTGCTTCTAAACAAGGATTAGCTGATAAATGTTCCCAAATAATTAGATCGGTATTTTTACGAAGTATTTTAATAGCTTCAGGATTAGTATTTTTAGATAAATACATCCAATAATTCCAATTTTTATTATTTTTAATTAATTCAATTGAATATGGATTTTCTGAAATATAATACCAATTAATTTTATATGGATTTTCCAATAATAGATTAAAATTATCTTGATTATGATTTAAAGATAATCCTGTCCAATTTATTTTATCTCTATTTTCTTTGAGAATTTTATTAGCATTTTTATTTGAAGAAAATATATTCCAATATATTTTATCAATATTATTTTCAAGAAGTTCAATAGCATTTGGATTACCTGATAAATAAAACCAGTCAATTTTATCAGGATGTTCCTTTAAAAAATCAATAGCATTAATATTTTTAGATAATCCAAATGATTTTAAATAATCCTTATTAATCCAATCATATAATTTAAAAATAGGTTTATTTAAACTCATCTGTTTTTAAATAAAAAATAAAAAAGAATAATCATTTTTTTGAAAAAAAGGACAAAAAAACTATTTTCATAATCTTTTGTGTATGAGGGCTAGGTGTTGGTAAGCAATTAAGCTATGGCAACTATGAATTACGATGATAAACATCGCTAGGATGGGGTAGCAAACAAACGCATTGAATTGTATCAGCAGACGCTGATAAAGATATACTGATTATTTTATTAATCAACTTCCTCATTTTTTATAAATAATATTAAATTTCAATACATTTTTAAATCATTTATGATTTTTAAAAGGACAAAAAACTATTTTCATAATCTTTTGTGTATGAGGGCTAGGTGTTGGTAAGCAATTAAGCTATGGCAACTATGAATTACGATGATAAACATCGCTAGGATGTGGTGGCAAACAAACGCATTGAATTGTATCAGCAGACGCTGATAAAGATATACTGATTATTTTATTAATCAACTTCCTCATTTTTTATAAATAATATTAAATTTCAATACATTTTTAAATAATTGGATTTATTTTTATAACATCATCATTTTCAATTAGAGAAGATAATATTGAACTATCTAATCGGTCTTCATAAGCATTTTCTTTTAATGGTGTTTTTGTGATAGCATCATTTGATATTTGTAAAGGCGTCATTTGATATACCTTATCAGCTGTTCGTGTAGATTGTTCATCTTCATATAAATCTAATTGTTTTCTATTACTTAAATTAACATCTTTTTTATCAATTCCAGTGAAATTACCAGCACCATTAGGAATATGACCAGCTTTTATTAATAACATTTCACGAGTTCCATCAATTTCAGCATTCATATCTGCTTCTCTATCCATAGGAACAAAAGTTGAAACTGATTTAAGAGACCCGTCATATTCAATATGAGAAAATTGTCTTTGAGTATTTTTAGCATTATCATTTTTAATTATATATCCTCCTATAATTTTATTTAAAAATCCTCCAATAAATCCATAAGAATTACTTGGACTTGTAATAGTAGTTTCTTTAAGAGTTTTTTTAGCAACTATTTTAGGATCATAAACATACGTGCTTTTATAAATAACATTTTTAATATTTCTAGTAGTATCTACTTTTGGTGTAGTTTGTTTAATAGTAGTTTTCGTCTTATCATTATTTTTTAAATAAGTTCCATAATTTCCTTTAATATTACCCGAATATTCATCGTGAATATTTGTTTCTTTTATAGTTGTTTTAGCACCATCATATAGAGCTGAATAAGTTTCCTTATTACCCGTTAAATTACCCACATTATCATCATCAATAGTAGTCTCTTTAGTAGTTGTTTTAGCATCATCATATAGAGCCGAATAAGTTTCTTTATTACCACTTAAATTTGTTTTTTCACTTTCAAATATGAAGGTTTCTTTAGTAGTTATTTTAGCATCATCATATAGAGCTGAATAAGTTTCCTTATTACCACTCAAATTACCAGCATTATCATCATCAATAGTAGTCTCTTTAGTAGTTGTTTTAGCACCATCATAAAGAGCTGAATAAGTTTCCTTATTACCTGTTAAATTTCCAGTGGTATTATCATCAATAGTAGTTTCTTTAATAGTTGTTTTCATAATATGATTAATCGGGTCATAAGTTGTTGCTTTATCTGGTTGTTGAGGAGATAAATAACCAAATTCTCTTTCAGGATTTATGAAAAATTCTTTAAGGGATATTTTAAGGGCATCTGTTATAGGTGCTACAAAAGCTTTTAAATTTGTTGAAAAATTTGATACAGGAACTTCTTGTTTAGATAATTCATGTTTATTAGTATTATAAACTATTACTGAATTTTTTCCATAATCTTCATTAGGATTTTGATATTCTTCTTGATTTTTTAAACCTCCATAATAATCTAAATGAGTTCCTATTCGACTTGTATCTTTAAGATTTTCAACAGGTCTATTAGTATCTTTTTTTAGAACAGATTGACCTTTAAACCAATTTTCTTCTGTTTGTTTATAAGTTGTTTCTGGTTTATTTTTAGCAAATGGTTCAACGACACCTCTTTTATCAATAGCACTTTTCATAGGTGCTTGGATAGGAATTTCAAAAATAGAATTTCGTTGATCTGTTATAGGTCGCAATTCATCTCTATCTTTTGGTTTAGCATATAAATTAGTATCTGCTTGATGAAAACCACCACTACCTGTTGATGTATAACCTTGATTAAGCCCAGGTGCTACACGAATTGATTGAATAGGATTATAATTATTTTGGGATTTTGGAACTTCTGTTCTATCCAAAATAAAATCGCTATGATTATCCATTCCTCTTAAATAACTCATATCAGTAGAAGGTTGAAAAAAACTTTCAACTTCTGTTTTACGTGTTTTGTAATCATTATAACCAAATTTTTGTTGAAAATTAGGATTATCCGTTTCAGTATTTTGAGTAATCCCTTTTCTTAAGAAATGTTGCATGTTTTTATGGGTGAATTTTTCATAAGGTATTTTTTCACCACTAAGACTATTTATATAGGATTGTTGATTTTCTTCTTCATTAAAAGGTTGTGCGAACATGGATGAATAAGAAGGACTTGGAACAATGCCTGTTTTAAAAGGATATTTCGCTTTTTCATAAGAATTATTAGCGAGATTTTGTTCATATTCTCTTGTTTTTTTAAAATATTGAGATTGATATATATTATCCATAGAAGGCATATCATTTTTAATATAATCCATATTTAATCTAAATGAATATTGGATAAAAAAATTAAGAAATAATTTTTATATAAATATAATCATATATTTTGCTAAATAATGTTTTATTATTATTGTCATTATTAATATAAGTATCCAATAATTTATGATATTCTAAATATGGATTTATTTTCATTATAATCATTAAAAGAAGATAAAAAATAATTAATATAAATCCAATATAAATATCATTAGAATTTGATTTATATTTATTTAAATAAATTAAGATTATAATAGGAAATACTTTAATAATAATATTAATAAAAGCATATTTTATTAAATTATATTTATTAGTTTTTTTAAGAATTAAATATATGAATTCAAATATAGTTAATATATATCCAATAATAAGATAAAATATTGGATTATATGGAACAATATTTAATAAATATAATAAAAACCATGTAAATAACCAATAAGAATAGATAAATAACATTTAATAATCTAATTTAAAATTATTCATCTTCTTTTATTGTATTCAATTCGTCTCTAATAGAATTTTCTATATCTTTTTGTTTTTTCAATTCAGCTTTAATATTTGCTAATTTAATAATAATATTCGCTTGTCTATTATATATATCATCATTTAGACTATTATTTAGATGATGGTTTAATAATTTAATATAATCATTAAACCAAATAATAACAGATTTTTCTTTATCATGAGTTAAATAATAATGATATTTGTATTCAGGTAATCTTTCTAATTTTTCACCATCTCTATAACAAGAATTATAAATCTTAGAACAAATATTTTGTTTAGTTTTTTGAATTATTTCAAAAATAAATTTTATAAAATCATTTAACATTATTGTATAAAAATCTGGAGTATGAAATAATAATTTAAATTTTAATTGAAATTCACCTTCATTATATAATTTCTTAATTACATAAATATTAAAATTCTTTTCATATATTTTCAAATCATTAAAATAGATTTTAAATATTTTTATACATATCATCTTTAATTCATTATAATTTATTTCTGTATTTATTGGATTATTATGATTTTCTTCAATTATTTTATTTATTTGTTTATGAAAATAATTAAAATTCATTAAATATTATATAGATATTTTTAATTTTCATAATAGTTATGAGAACTATATCTACTATATATAAATCCATAATTTTCATCATCTAAATCTTCTTCAGCACCTTCACCATCTTCTTCTCCAATATCAAAATCATCTTCAGCATTATCATCAGGTTTATCTTTAATAACTTCACGGGCATCATCATCACCACCATCATCCATTTTCAAACCTATCTTTTTCATTTCATTAATAATATCTCTTTCTTCTCTTGTTTTCTTATTTAAATTTGATAAAATCTTATCTTTACTTTCTTCACGAATTTTATTAATATAATTGATTTGGTCTTCTAATGTAGGCATTTTATTATCACCAATAATTTTAAAAACTTTTGAAATTATTTCATTTGTAATTTTCTTAAAAACTTCATTATCAATCTTTATTTTTGATATAAATTTAGGATTTTGATTTATATCGGGATATGCTGGAAGACACATAGCACGAATGATTATAATAGTTCTTATTTGATAAATATAAGTATTATTGTCATCATTTATAATTGACGATAGATTATCTAATTCTTTAATAGTTTCGTTAATTTCTCTAATAATACCTAAAGCATCCTTTTTAAGATTATTAAATAAAATTTTTGAAATAGTATTTAGAATTTGACGATAATTATTAAAATTAAAATCTTTTGGAATTTTCTTAAATTCTTTCATATTTATATGAAGATTATAAGTATCTCGTAATTTGGTTTGAATATCATCCTTATGTTTCTTATTAATTATGGTCTTATCACTCATATTAGCAAACCATTCATCTAAAGAACTTTCATATATATAATAATTATCATTATCATATTTAATTCCCTTATAACCTTCATTTTTAACAATAATTTCTTTTTTTATTAAATAAAATCTTTCATATCGCTTTTTATTTAAAACACGTTCGCTCGCAAATATTCCCTTTGCTTTTTCTAAATCTTTACGATTAGATTTGAGAAAAACATCAGCACTAAAATTTTCATCAATCTTTTCTAAACAACAACCTAATAAATATTTATGAATTTTTTCATATCTAACAGATGGCATATAAATCAAAGCTTCTATGAAATTATCAAAGAATTTATCACCTTTATTCTTATATTCCTTATATTTTTGTGGATTTTTCTTATCATCATAATATTCAACTAATCTCTTCTGTGCTTCAAGACCTCTTGTATCCTTTTTCTTCTTCTTTTCACCCTTTTCAAATTTCTTTAAATCATGTGAATAATCATCTTTAATTTTTTGAATAATATTCTTTTTTAAATCATCTGGAAAAGGAAGATAATTATCATCTTTTTCACTAAAATCTTCTTTAAAAACTTCTTCAAATATACATATCATATATAATAAAACTCCATCCTTATCCTTTGTTTCCATATTATAAGGCATACCATAATCATTCCAAGCATCATTAATACATGGGATATAACATCTACTTCTATCAAACATAAGAGTTCCATTAATAATATCATTTTGAATTTCGATAGACCATTTACAAATAACATCAAACATCATATCAATTATTAATGATGTATATTCTTCATAAGCTTCGATTAATTCTTTATCTTCATCATCGGTATTTAGAACAAATTTTTCAGTTTTTTTCGCTTGTTCTTTATAATAATCATCATTAAACTTCCCATTATATTTCTTTTTAATTATAACAATTTTTTCTTGAACTTTACCAGAATAATTTTTAAAAAGATTTTCAATAATGATATCAAAATTTAAAGGAAGTTTGCTTAAATCGCCCATTTTTTTAAGAGAAGGACATATTTTTTTAAGAACATCTATAAAACCTTTTTCAAGATTATATCGACTATTATGATAATATTTTTTAAAATAGGTTAAATCGTCAATAACATCATTTTCTTCTATTTCATCATCTTCTTCATCGATAAAAATGGCATTTTTCTTAAATTCATCAACACGAATAGGAATTCCTTCATAATCCTTAGTATCTAATCCTGCTTTAATTTCATGTTCTTCTTCGTGAAAATCAAAAGATATTTTAAAGATATCATGATAAGATTTTGTTAGAATTTCAAAAATATTTAAGATATTATTAATTTTATTTTCAATCTTTTTTTCAAATAATGATAAATAATTTTGAATTGAAAGATTTTTTCTAATATTTTTTAAATTATTTATAATATCATCATAATTTCCTTCATTAATAGTTAATAATAATTTATCTAAATCATTTAATATAGGAGATACTACTTCTTTTTCCTTATCAAATATTTTAACTCTATTTGATATATCTACTGATGATTTATGTGTAATATCAAGAAGTTTAATAAAACTTTGAATAATTATATAAAATTTATATCTATTATTTGTTAAATCAAATGGTTGTATCTTAACCTTCTTATAAATAACATTTGTCTCTTTTTCTTTTTTAATTAATAAATCTAAATGTTTTTTAAGAAGTTCGTAATTATCATTATCCATATAATCCAAATCATAATTAAATTTACTAAATAAATCATTTATAGACGAATAATGAAATTCTTCTTCATCTATTTTATCCAATGGAAGTTTTATCTTATATGACTTAATCATTTCTTCAAATGATTTAAAATCACCCCTATTTAATATATCTCCCTTATATCTATCTTTATTTAAGAAATCTACTACTTTTTCATTAAGATTTGTTTTTATTGTAGATGTAGGTTCATAATAATAAACGGCAAGAACTGGAATATCTCTTTCATCCTCTTTAAAAATTATATAATTATCATTTTTATTTAATTCAAGAACAGAAACAGATGTTGATGAGAAATTAATTGATTTTTCTGTATCATAAATAAGAGGAAACCATATTTTATTCTTATTCTTTAAAGCAAAATTAATTTGTTCTTTATTATTTGATTTAATTTTATTAACAAATTCTTCAATATCTAATTCTTCAAAATTATCTCTTTTAGCATCTGCTACTATTATAAAATTATTAGTATTATAAGGAGATTTTTGACGTTCTATAACATCATTAAACAGATTTAAAAATCCTTCTGCTTTAGTTTTAGATTTAAGGAAGTTAAAGAAATAATCGTAAAGTTCTTCTTGAGAAAATGCGACGAAGACAGGATTAAGTTTGATAATTTCATCAAGAGATACGATTTCAAAATAATCAATTTCATCTAATTCTTCGTCTTCATATTTAAATCCTTGTTCTTCCATATCTATAAAATAATAATAATAAAATAATTATTATAAAAGAACGATAATAAGTAATTAAAGATGAATAATAATTAATTTTTATAAAATTCCATAATGGATATAATTTTCTTAATACATATTCAAAATTATTTAATGGTTCTATATTATTTCCTAAATAATAATTTTGGTCAAATAACATAGGCATAAAACAATAATTTTTTAATTTAATAAATTTCCCTAAATATATATCATAATGACATATTCCTATAAAATTTTTATAAGTATTTAAAATCTTTTCCATACCTTTTCTATTTAATATATAAGCATGAGTTCCTAATGGATTAAATTTAAAAATATTATTATTAATTCTTTCACTAAACAAATGAAATATATTTGAATTATATAATCCTCCTATTATATAACCTAGATAAAAACATTCCCAATCTTCATTAGTTTTTAAGAAATTAATCGCTTCTTCCATTCTTTTATTAGAAAAAGATGATGTAGGATAAGCATCATCTTCAAAAATTAAAACATTTTCCAAACCTCTTTTATAAACATCTTTTATGATTTTTATATGAGAATGAAAACAACCATAAACTCCACCTTTAATATGTTTCTCAACTATTAAGAATTTATAAGGAATATTTGAAGGAATTTTAGATTTAAAATGTTCTCTTCTTTTTATATTTTTATCAATTGAAATACAAAATATTTCAATAATAAAATCCATAATATTATTAAATAATTATAATTTAATTAAATGAAAAAAAACAAAGGAGGTTTTAATATTAATATTTCAAATAGTATTGATAGAATATACAAATCAAGTTCTATATTAGGAATAGCAGGAAATAATTATCTTAAAATAGAATTATTTGATGAAGTTGATTTTATTATAACTCAATTAGGTTCTCTAATATGTATGAATAGTGGTGTTGAAAAAGCAGATATACAATTTGATGGATTTTTACATGGATTTTCTAAAATATTAGCAGGAGAACCTTTATTTTATCAAATATATTCAGGAAAAAAGAATAGAACAGGTTTTATATATCTTGGAAGTAATTTTATAAATTCAATTATAGCAATAAGAATTAAAAAAGGAGATATATATCGATTATCTCGTAATAGTTTTCTAGCATCTACAGGAAATATTAAGATTAATTTTACATTTCAATTTAACGGAGTTTTTGAAATAGGTCAAGAAGAAGGATTTTTCTTACCAACTGCTGAATGTGTTATAGGCGAATATGGATATATATGGTTATGTGCTTATGGAAATTTAGAAAGAATAAATATTCCTATAAATGATTATGTAATCATAGATAATGGGATATTTTTGGCATGTAATAATAAATATGAATATACTATTAGTAAATTAGGAAAATCCCTCTTTTCTTCATTCTTCGGCGGTGAAGGATTTGGAATGAAATTTATAGGCGTAGATGATGACACTCATATATATATTCAAACTAAAAATATTAATGATTTATTAGTTAAAGATACAACAACAACATCAATGACTGATAATTCTACAGGGCAATTATTTGATAATGCTATTAATTTATTTACTAAATAATAATTAAGAACATTTAAGAACTGGATTTGGATTTGGATACATATAACCTGGGGAATATTTTTGATTATTCTTATTAATTTCACTCCATTTATTTAAATCATTAGAATATTCATTATTTGTTTGTTTTGGCATAAATTTATCTTCTTGATTATCAGGAGTTTCTATTAAAGGTATATGATTATCTTTTGCTACCATACGATAATTAATACCAATTCTATCAAAACTTTCTAATGCTTTTGATTGCGGGTTCCAGCAAAGAGGATCGAAACGATTTATACCTACTTCTTTTAAAGAACAAGGAGGATTTGATAATCGGCAACTTTCAGTAGGAATAGAACATTTACGAACATCATTTATAGTTTGAGGGGAACATCCAGTTGATATATATTTATTAGGTAAATATGCGTCAGTATTACATTTGGAATTTTTATAATTTCGTCCAGATAATTCAGTATTATCATCTATAGCTTTTTTCATACTACAAGCATTTTGACCATATGCTTGGAAACGGATATGAGGGTCATTTGGAATAAATTTATCACAATCCATACAATCATTATAAGGAGATGATAGTTGATAATTACCCGAATAAATAGAACGTTTTAATTCCTCTTGATATGAAGAATTATCATAAATCATTCTTGTATCATTTGGTTTATACATATTTCTTCTAATAGAAATAAAATAAAAAAAACTTAACAATTATTTATTTTAATAGGAGGGGGTAATGGAATAGATCTATACATAATTGATTGACATGATGGGAGATGGTTCATAGTCGTATTAATAGGCTGTGTTTTATCATTATTAATGATATTATCAGTTGATGGTTTATATTGATTAGCATAACATTTAGTAATAATACGAGTTTGACCTCTTAATTCACTATCTAAATCTACGAGATTTCCTTGAATATGTGAAACCGCAGTTCCACCAAGGAAACCTAATTGATGAATACATTTATCTTTATGTTCATATCTATAAGGTGAAAGAATATGACTTAATGTTTCTACACTTGATTTTAAATCTTGTTTATAAGAACAATTATCATATTTAGTTCTATTAAAACTCATTTATTCTATACATATCAAACATTTTTATTAAAATTCAATCTATTTATATAAGAACGCGTATCTTCACCTCCATTTATCCATATTGGAACTATATTATCAGGATTTTGAATATCTTTCATACAATCAACGAGAGGTATTGGATGTTTAATTTGAAGTTCCATTAATCTTTTTTTACATCCTCCTAAAGAACCTAAGGAGGAACTTGTATCTGTTCCTGATAATATATCTAATTCTTTTGATATATCTCCACCACATCCTTTTAATTGCGGAACACCAGTGAAAATTCGTGAAAATAATTGAATTTTACATTTATCTCTTGTCATTAATTCATCATTTTTAACGAGATTATTATAATTATCTATTAAACAACTTTCAGCAATACCATAACCAGCTCTACCTCGAAGATTTGGATGGTCTAACATAAAAGCGGGAAGACGAACATTTGGATTTTCGCAAGGAATTAATTGTGAATAATTTTCATAAGTTTGATAATTCATTATTTTTTCATTTCCGTGATTTTTAAAATCTGCCCAACAACTATCCGAACAGATATTATTTTGACTTTCGAAATATGTTTTATCGGTTTTAAAGGTTTGATTTTCCATATTTATCTAATTATTAATTACATTATATTATTATAACATTGTTCTCCATTTCCTTCTTTACAACTTTCCTTTCTATAATATAACCATTTTGAAAATGCTTCTTGATTATTAGGAATAGTTGTGGAAGGCATAGTATAAAATTGTCTTTGAGATGAATTTCTATCATAAATATCTATAACATCTCTATATTGATTATTTAAGAAATGATTATTAATATCTTTTTTAATCTTTGGATTATCTATATAACACGCATTTAAATTCACATTATTATTAATACCAATATCAACAATAGTAGGGTTCATAAAAGGATTATTTTTAGATGGTTTTACACATAATTTATTATTTATAATTGCTTGATTATTATTTTCTAATTCTTCCTTAATCTTATATTGTTCCTTATTATAATAAAAATAGATATATACAAGAAATAAATTTATTATTATCGCAAAAACTACGAAAAATACTGAACGAGATATTAATGATAATATTAATGCTACGAAAAATACAAAATTTGAAATTATTAAAATTTTATCTTTAAAACTAATCATATTCTATTAAAAGAAACAAAAATAATTGAACCTATCTTTTACTTGCTAACTTCTTTTGAAGTTCGGCTTTTTTAGCAAGTGCCTTTAATCCTTGTTTATTAACAGCCGTCTTAGTCTTTCTTCCACCACCTCCTCCAGCACCATTCATAGCACCCATCATTCGCATCATATCAGCCATATTAAAATCACCTCCTCCTCCACCTCCATTATTTCCAAACATAGCAGGAAGCATTGATGCGAATTTCATAGCATCTTTCATAATAGCATCTTGATTTAGTTCTCCAGATGAAATCTTATCAGATACCTTATTCCCTACTTTTGAAAATAATTCACCTAATCCATTTTCAGGATTAGCAAGAGCTTTTAGAATATCTCCTTCTTCCGTCATAGTTTGTTTAAATTTATCAATATTTACATCATCAATAATCTCCTTAGCAATCTTTCCAATAGTAGTATCCTTTAATTCACCCATACTCTCGAAAGATGTATTATCTTTAACCTTGTCAGTCTTCATATTATTAAGACGATTAATAACCTTCTTATAATCCTCATTATCAAGTTCGAAATCTTCGCTAAATGTTTGAAGAATTTTTAAGATAGTAGAAGCGCTATCATCGCTCATCTCATTTTTATAAATATAAAATACACTTAGGAAATGATGACATAGGAAATTATCTCTTAGAAGTTTGGCAATTTCGCCAATAGAAATATCCTTAAAAAGACAAACCTTCTTAATATCATCTTTCTTTAACCAATCATCACAACCATCCTTCTCTGTTTCTACGTATGATTTCCAAAAATCGTCATTACAATTAGCATTTAGAAATTCTACATATTCACCAGAGGTCTTATCAAATTCCTTATAATTATCCTTCATCACCTCTAATACCTTATTGGCAGTTGAACTATTATCCTTGTGTTTCTTCGCTATAGCTCTAATTTTAGTTAGAAGATCATAATAATATTGGTTAAATATAACTATTGCTGTCGCCATAAATCTTTGTTTATATTTAAATAAACTATTTAATATCCTTAAATAAATTTTCTCGTTCTTTAGTTAGTTCTTCAATTGAAGGAAGTTTTTTATTTGAAGTATTTTCACTTGACTTTTCTTTAAATTCACGTTCAATATTAATATTTCTATTATCATTATCAATATAATCCCAATTATATACTTTATTATTAGTGATATTATTTTCATCAATAGAACTGAAATTATCAGCGTAAATGCTACCTAATGAAAATGCTTCTGGTTCATCATCCATCTTTTTATCATTTATAGGAACAGGTGAAGTTAATGATGAAGGTGTTGTTTCTTCCTTATTATTTCTACTACTTTTACTAGTAAATAAATATCCACGATTTGGTAATAAAAGATAATCAAAAACCGCTTTTCCATAAATAACTTCTTTAGTAGGTAAAAACATTAAAGCAGGAACATTTTTAATAATATCCTTAATAGTATTTATCTTATTATCAATACATACTAATTTTATTGTTTTTTTACTATCATGACGTTTTATAGTATCTAATAGAACTGAACAATGCTGACATGTATCACTATAAAATAAAATCATTTATTAAAATAATGATAAAATAAAAGAATAAAAAATGACATAAAAATTTAAATTCATTTATTAAAAAGGAGAATGTTTAATAATTATTTATATGATAAATTTGCCGATAGACACACTTTTAATATTGAAAATGTTGATTTAGGTCTAATTAATTCTATTAGAAGAGTAATATTAAGTGAAATACCTGTTGTAGCATTCTATGGTGAAGAACATCCAACTATTAATATCTTATTTAATAGCACACCTCTTCATAATGAATTTATGATACATAGAATAGGTCTTATTCCGCTTCATATTAAAGAAGGAATAGTAGAAAAATATGAAGATGATGATTATACATTTGAATTAAATAAGGAAAATAATAATCCTGATATAAAAATGTTAAATATTACTACTGCTGATTTTACTGGAACTTATAAAGATAAGAAATTAACTGCTACAGAATTAGCAGAAATATTTCCTCCAAATCCTATTACTAAAAATCATATCTTAATCACTAGACTTCGGTTAAATGAGAAAATTCATTTAAAAGCCAATGCTATTAAAAGAACCGCAAAAATAAATTCTTCATTTTCTCCCGTATCTCTATCAAATTTCTTCTTTGTTGTAGATGAATTAGAAGCGAATAAGACTGATAGTATTTTAGATAAGGAGAGAAGTTATTTTAAAGATAAATATGGAGAACCATCTAAAATTAATTTCCAAATCGAATCAATTAACGGGAATTCTTATAAATATCTTTTCAAAAAAGCAATGGAAATTCTTATAGATAAATTAGAAAATCTAATTCTTAAATTAGATAATAAAGAAATTGAAATTGAAGAAGTTGCTAATATTCCTAATTCATTCAATTTTAAAATAGATGACGAAGACGATACTTTAGGTAATCTTATTCAATCCATCCTTCATAATAAATATATTCGTGAAAAATCTAAATTAAATGATTTAACTTGTGATTATGTCGGTTATATTTGCCCCCATCCCTTAATTAAACAATTAGTAATCCGTTTTACATTATCAACTACTGATAAAAATATATTCTACAATTTCTTCTCTAAAAATTGTAGAAATATTATAAAAATAATTAATGATTTAAAAGAAGAATGGATTAAATTCGCTAAATAATCTGTTGTTTCCAATAAACACGAGTCTCTAATCCACAATTAATAAACTTCTTTGATAACATATCGATAACATTAATATGCGAATGAAGAATTATAGTTCTCTTCTTTTTATCATCCTCAATATCCTCGTCGATAAATTTATGAATAACATAAGGGACATAATATTTATTAACCTCATTTAGAATTTCATTCGATTTTTCTTCATATACTGGTGTAAGAATTCCATTAAATACAAACTCAAAATAAGACATTATTTATTTTATTTATTATCTAATTCTTTAAGTAATTTTTGATATAATTGATATTCGATTTCTGAATTAACTAATTTATCATTTGTATCAAATATAAATGAATTCATATCATATAATATTTTTTTTTCAGGATAAAAATCACTATATTGATTAATATCATTAGATGATTGTAATTGTAATGTTAAATCACATTCTTTAATAACACCTATAACCTTAATCATTAAGAAATTAACATAATGATTATTTGAAACCGCTAATATCTTAATATGACGTGCTAGAGGTCTATTTGTTCTATGGATAATAACATCAATGTCTAATAATATCAAATTATTAGATGATTTAAAACGATTAATATTATTATTAACAATAATATAATTGGGATTATTTTTTATTTTAAATACATCATTATTTAATTTTTTATCAAATTCTTTAATAATTTTATTACCATATTTAATAACTTGTTTATCTTCATTTATATTCTTCCAATTACTCCATTCGACACCTTCGACCATTTTTATTAAATTCTTTTGATTTATGTTAAAAACTTTAATAAATTTTTCATTTAGTTCATCATTACCATAATCATAATATGATGAATTTTCATTTTTAATTTTAATATCATAAGGAATTGAAGAATATATTTTATTATATTCCAAGGGTATTTCTTCGCTATTTGTATAATTTTTATTAGAAAATTTTTCAATAGATATATAAAGTAAATAATATAGACCAATAATTAAAAATATAATTATTATTAATTTTAAAATCATTTATTCTATATTTAATTTATAGAATAATAACTATGTTTCCTATCATCCCGATATTAATTTATATTTTTATAATAGTTATTATATTTATAATAAAACCACCATTATTATTTGATAATAATGGAAATATGCTAACTTATAATCCAAATGCTATGATTACATTAGATATTATATATCCAATTATAGCCGTATTATCTTATTATTTTTATCTCATTATAAAAATAATTTTTAATTAATAATTTAATCATGGAAGAAATTAAAAAATGGATTGTTGATTGCTACTCTTATCCTAAATTGTCATTCAATTCTTGTCTATTTATTTCGGGAGTTTCTGGTTCTGGTAAAAGTTATTTAATAAATAAAATTATTAAAGATTTAGATTTATTTCATATTTCTATTGATAGTAATAATTGTTGTTCATCGGCACAATTAATAGATTTATTAATGAAATCTTTTATTTCTTCATTAATTCAAATATTAACTAATAATAATTCTAAAAAAATAATTGTAATAGAAGATTTTGACGTTCTTAGTTCTATCGATAATACTATAAATTTATCAATATATAATTTTATACTTAATAATACTGAAAAACTTAAAAATATCCCTATTATTATCATTATTAATAATGAAATTATAAGGAAGATTGGAGAAATTAAGAAAAAATGTAAAATTATTGAAATAAATAAATTAGATGAATATGAGATATATAATATATTAAAAAATTATAATAATAATATTGAATTCGGTGAAGCTTTAAAAATTATATCAGAAACTAATTATAATATTAATGAAGCTATTAAAATGATTAATAATAAAAGATTTAATAATAATGATAATTTTTTAGATTATAATAATATATATACATCAAAATTTAATAGAAATAACCTTAAAAAACTTTTATTAAAAGAACAATGGCTAATTCCATTAAATTTTCACGAAAACTTAATTAATGAATTAAATAACCGCAAAGGTAAAAAGAAAGATAAAGAAGATTTTTATAAAAAATTTATTATCGATTTTTGTTATTTTGATTTATTAATGAATAAATCAAATGAAATTAGTCTAGATTTATTCATTTGTATAATTAAAAATTTATATGATTTTCCAAATAAAAAAGAAAAGATTGAAAAACAAAATTTTACAAAAATGTTAAGTTATTTATCAATACAAAAAAAAAATAATAAGAATGCCTTTAAATCTTCATTCCCTTTTCAACAAATAGGAAAATACCATTCAACTATTATTAATAGAAAATTTATTTATTAATAATAGATATAAGAAATGAGTTCCAGTGCCCTTGATAAATTTAAAGAGATGTTTAGCGATACTACTGAAAATGTTTCAAAAACATATTCCTCTTTTTCAAATGATAAACTAGGATTTATGTCTGGTAATGGTGTTTATATTGGTCTATTCCTAGTTATTATAATCTGTCTTTTAATAGCATATATTTTATATTATTTTATTACAACTAAATTATTCTCTAATGTTCGTCAAATTGTAAATGAAACACGTATTCCTATAATTGCTACTGAAAAACGACGATTTGATTTTGATATTAAAACAACTGGTAATGGAGAAAGACGAAGTTATACATTCTGGATATATATTCACGATATGAATAAATATACCGGAAATTATAAAAATGTTTTTAATGTTCAAACTTCGGCATCTATTAATAACCCTGAATTAGCATCTCCTTTTGTATTTTTAGATAAAAAAGATAATAAAATGTATTTCCGCTTTGGTCAAGTCGCTGGTGAAAAATCAAGTGCTGATGTTGTTAAATATAATAACTTAACTGAAGCAAAATTAAATGTTTTTATGAAAACAGGTATTGTTATCCCTTATATTCCTCTTCAACGATGGGTTCATGTCGCTATTGTTTGTAATGCTAATTCTTATAAAAATTATATATATGCTTATGTCGATGGTGATTTAGTAAGCACTACATCAAATAATGAAAAGGATAGATATTTAGGAGATACCGAAGATACCCGAAAAACATTAACTAAAATTAATATTAATAATAAAGGTGTAATTAATGTTGGTGGTGAATTAAATGATACGGAAGGTCCTGGGTTCTCTGGATTAGTTTCAAAAATATCAACTTTTAATTATGAATTAAATCAGCGCGATGTTTATAATGATTATTATTGGGGTCCTATAGGAAATATTCTCGCACGTATAGGATTAGGTATGTATGGAGTTAGAAATCCGATTTATAAATTATAATATATATAAATAGATAGAAAAATGCTAAATCTTATACTTCAAATAATTTTAGGGATTTTCATAGTATTAATTATGGGTTTTATAGCATATTCTATATTTGATAGAGAATATTTAAATTCAATCCGTTTATTTAATACTAATAAAAAAGAAACACAAATTTTCACTGGAATTTATCCATTAAATTTAAGTCAAGCCAGAATAGAAACTTTAAATAAAAACGATCCTTATTATCTTAATATTAATCCTTCTGTAAATCAAAATGGAGGCGCTGAATATTCTTATAATTTCTGGTTATATTTTAATATAAAACCATCAAGTGGAAGAATTATTGAAAAGATTAATACTAGTACTACAACTAATTTAGAAAGAGATTCGTTTATAGTTTTATTCTATAAAGGCGTTAAACAATTGGTTCCTTATAAACAAAATCGTTTAAGTTGCGATACAGATAAAGATGATAATAAAAGACCTAATCCTTATTTCTTAGTTAAAAATCCATTAGTAAAACTTAATAATAATGGAAAGGAATTAGTAGTTGAATATAATAATTTAAATAATCCTGATAGTTTTCATTCTTCCGCAGTGAAGTTAATTTGTAGTGAAGTTAAAGATAAAATGTATGGAACAAATGTTAATAAATTAGGTGTTAAAAATATTAATACTGATATGTATAATAAAACATGGAATATGATTACAATAGTGCTTCAAGAAAGTCCTTCTAATGAAGAAAAATTATTTACTAATAGAACAAATTGTAAAATTTATTTTAATTCAACTTTAATATCTGATCGCTCAACATTTAATAATGACGTCCTTAATCTTGATAATGAAACAGGTATTTCAACTGCTATGAAGAATAATATTGGAAATTTATATATTAATCCTAAAACAAATATTGAAAAAGCTTATTTAAATAGTTTTCCTGCTGTTATAAATCATGATTTAGTTTATAAAATTGATGAAATAACTGAAGACGATGGTATTAAAAAAGATAGTCCTATTAAAATGGCGAATATGTCTTATTTTAATTATGCTTTAAATGATAATCAAATTCTTGAATTATTTAATAAGGGTTTTGATAAAAAAATGTCTGATTTATCCATAAGAATGTTAGGTATGGATAAAATGAGATTTGTTCAAGGGAATAAGATTTCCTATAATTTAATGGCAAATACGGATAGTGCTATGCCTGTTGAACCGATATAAAATAATAATTATAGTTATTAAATAATATGGGAGGCGGTTTAATTGAATTAGTTTGTAAAGGTCAAATTGATACTTTTATAAATGTTAATCCTGAAATTAGTTTTTATAAATTTGCGTATAAAAAACACACAAATTTTGCATTTGAAAGTGTAAGATTAGATTTTGAAATATCGCCATTATTAGATAGAAAGGATACTATTTATAAATGTAAAATAGGTAGATATGCTGATATATTATCAAATTTATATCTAGTTTTTAAATTACCATCTATTTATTCTAGTAATAAATATAGATTTCGCTGGGTTAAAAATATAGGAACTCTTCTTATTAAAAAAGCATTTATAACTATTGATGCTACTATATTAGATACCATCACAGGTGAATATTTATTAATAAATAATGAACTTTCATTAGATAAGAAAGATAATTATAATAATATTACAGGAAATATTAAAAGTTTATACGACCCTTCATTACCAGTTCCTATTATAAAAATAAATAATAATTATTTTACTGATATTTCTTATCCAGTTGGATATAAAGATAGAGAAATTCCATCAATAGTTGAAAGAGAAATCATTATTCCCTTATCATTCAATTTTACAAAACATACAACATTGGCATTATTATTATTAAAACTACAATCAAGCGAAATTTATTTAAATATAGAATTAGAAGATGTTGAAAATTTATATCAAATTTATATTGATAGATATGACTTTTATGTAAGTCCAAAATTTTATAATAATATTTTTCCTAATGAAAATATTGATATTTGGACATTTATAAAAAAGAATTTCTTAAATGCTTATATAGAAGCTAATTATGTATTTTTAGATAATGATGAAAGAGCATCAATGATGATTGAACCAATTACGACTATATTAACAGAACAAACATTCATATCAAATTTTTATGCTGTTAAAGCTGGTAATGAATTAGCAACAACAATTGAATTAAATGGTGCTAATAATAATAATAAGGAAATTATATGGACGTTGAAAAGAGACGATTATAGAAATTTTAATAATAATACGAATTATACAAATGATATAATTGATAATAGTTTAAAACCAATATTGACATCTGCTATTATTAATTTTAATAAATCAAATAGAATTGAACAAAAAGATGCTAATTTTTTTAATTTAATACAACCTTATCAACATCATTCATCAATTCCAAAACAGGGAATATATTTATATTCATTTGCTATATTTCCTGAAAAATGGATACCAACAGGAAGTTATAATGGTTCAACTATTTCTACAAATTTAGTTGTTTATGTTAATAAAGAAGATAATGAATATGTAAATGACATGATGAGGAAACTTGGAAAAGAAGAATATAATTATAATTATGAATTAAGGTATTATATAAAATCATTAAATATTCTCGAGTATAATTCAGGAACATTAGGTATCAAATACGTTTAATTTATTTTATTTTCTTATAAATAATGGATTTAACATTATTTTTAGTTATAGTTTTATTAATAATAGTTATTATATATTTTTCTAATATAATAAGTAATTTAAGAAGCGATATTAGAAATATGAATGTTTGTGCTAATATTGAAAAAAAAGAAGAGTTTAAAGACGAAAATAAGGTTATTTTAGATAAAATAACTAATGGATTAAATTATTTAAAGAACTACCTTTAAATATATATAATATGCCCAGAAAAAAAGTTATTAATGACGTAGTCGTTAATAAACCCGTTAAGAATAATATTATTGATAGTATGATTAAAGATACTGATAATGAGAATGATGATGTTTATCTTCAACTACCCATTAGTCAAGTTAAAATTAATTTAATTATCAATAATGAAAGAAATATTAATAAGATTATTGAACCTACACCATACGAGAATATTTGTTATTTCACAAATGATGCTGAAAATATTTCATGTGAAAACGAATATTATCATAATAATAATATTCATAATCCTAATATTAAAAATAAATCTTGTTGTTTCTGGTGTTGTCATTCATTAAATCATTATATATTTGGAATGCCATATAATTATGATACCATTAATGACACCTTTTATATATTAGGAACCTTTTGTTCTCTAAATTGTGCTAATGCTTATAATTTTTCAGTTAATAGTGGAAGTGATAAAGTATGGGAGGTTAATAGTTGGATACAAATGTTAGGAAGACGTTATGGATTTAAAAATGTAATTCGTCCAGCTCCATCAAGATATTTATTAGAGATGTTTGGTGGTAATTTAAATATCGACGATTTTAGAAAAGCACATATAGACGAAACAAAAACTTATGTTTTAAACATCCCTCCTATGATTTCTATAAATACATCATCAGAAATTATTAATACATCCTATTTATCTAAATTATCTGAAAATAAAAAATGATTTAAAGAAATGGAATAAAATCATTATTGGGATTATGGATGAAATTTACTTTACTAATTATAAGGTAAGCACTATTACTTGTAATGTAGATTTAGGAGTTACTATAAATCTTAGATTATTATATGAAAAATTTGATATTAGTGAAAAAAGTAAATTCATCTGGATATATTATCCCAAGTTTCCAGAGGGAGAGAATAAAAGAGGTATTTATCCAAAGAAACAGAGGAAAGTTAAACCAACAGAAGTTAAGAAAACTTCATTTGATAATCAAGTAACATTCTTATACAAGGCTAATAATTATCCAAATTTGAAGATATTTAAAAATGGAAATATTCAAATAACTGGTGTTAAAGATAGAAATGATGTTAATAAGATAGTAGAAGATGTTATTGATGAAATTAAAAAGATTTATGAGGAAAATAAGGAAATAACAACAAATGAAGATTTTGATAAGAAAATTGGATTTAATAATTTTCATATTCGTATGATTAATACTGATTTCAAAACTTTTACAGATAAAGAATTAACAAATAAGTTTGTAATAAGACGAAAAGTTCTTCATAAAATATTAATGAGTGATATTTATAATAATAAATGTAGTTTTGAGCCCGGAAAATATCACGGAGTTAAATTGGAATTCTTCTGGAATATGAATAAAGAATTTCAAGATGGTATTTGTAAATGTTGTGATAATTGTTTTGGAAAGGGTAGTGGAAATGGTGAAAAAAATTGTAAAAAAATTACTATTGCTATATTTGAGAGTGGAAGTGTATTAATTACGGGTGGAGTTACATTCGAACAAATTGAAGATGCTTATAGATATATAACAAAAGTTTTCAGGGATAATAGGAATGAGATTAAGAAGGTTGATTTGAATTCATTATTAATTGAATAATTTCTTTTATTTTTTCAATAATATTATCGAAACCGCTGATAATATTAAGATTATAATAAAGATAGAATTCATTATTTTTTAGAACAAATTTCATTTTAAATATTTTTTTATTAAGAATAAGATTTCTAATAGCAATAAATTCATTATTAAAATCATCATAATTATCATTATAGAAATCCTCGATATCTATAGGTGTTTTTTCAATTTGTTGTTTAAGATATAGGTCAATATATTCGAAATTTTTATAATCGAATAAATTGAATAAGAATAGATGAATATCAGTTAAACTTTCATAAGTATTTCCATTAATAATTAGAATTAGATTTTCATTAAAATCTTCTTTAAATGTTAGGAGATATGATGGATATTTATATTTATAAATAGTTTCTGTATCATCATATTTAATAGATAATTTATATACTTCTTTAGAATTATTTTTAATAAAGGTTCTAATATCGTTCATTTATTTTTATAAAATTATTTATATATAAAATAATCATTTTTTAATATAATAGGAAATGAAATTAATTAATGTTTATTACAATTTTTTAGCATTTAAAAACAATATTATAATAAACTCTTTATTAATTCTTAATGTGTTTTTTCCCAAACAAATTAAGAATAACCTAATTTATTATAAAAAAAAAGGAGACGAATATTACAACTTTCTATTATTATTAACATTAAATAATGAAATTGAAGAAAAATATAATATAAATATATTAGATATAGGTATCAATTTATATGATAAATATAATAAATTTATGATTAGAAAAGATAATTCTAGTGAATTAAGTGATTTAAGCGATTTGAGTGATTTAAGTGATCATGAATAAATTATTTCATGACATAATCCTAATTTAACCGCTTCCTTTGGTTTTATTATTATAAATTTCTTATTAATATCACTTATTTGTGTTAATGTCATTTTTGTTTTCTGTTTAAGAATTGTTTTTATTTGTTCAAAAATAGTATTATAATTCTTATAAATATCTTCTATAAGAATATTAGAAATAGGATGTTTGAAATATAATAAATTACATATTATAAAAGAATGATTGTATATATAAATCTTATTGGTATATAAAAGAGGGAGAATATTATCAATACTAATAGGAACATCTATAATTGCTATTTTAATTCCATTAATAGCTTTAATTCTATTCGTTAAATTAAGAGTATGAAAAATTTCATCATTTAAATTATAATCATCTATCTCTTTTTTTTCTGGAAGTTTTATATAAGTCTTTTTTAAAGTTTCTTTATCACAAATATTATGAATTGGATAAATTAAATAATTATTTGAAGGATTTTCATTATTTTTTCTAATAATAGTATCAAGACCAATATTATCATTTGAACATGGAAGAAGATGTAAATTTATACTTTTATCATCTTTTATAATATCATAAATATTAATCTTTAATTTTTTTTTAGATGGTAATTCAAAATCAACTATTCTATCTACAATTCTTTTTTCTAAACAATATTTATAATTAAGAAAAAGGTCATGTTGAAGTAATTCATTTAATTCATCTTTCTTAAAATTAGTTTTTTCTAAATACATATCAATAATATTTGAAAAATAGTTTTCAAATTCACTAAGTCTCGAAAATAATTCACCCCTATTTAATTTAATCATCCCCGAATATGAATAATTATGAAGAAGACAAAAACTATTCTTCGTCATAACTCGATAAGGACTATGTATTGATAAGAAAGTTGCAGCCGAAAAAGAATAATTATCTATTATAGTCGCTATAGGAACTGAACTTATTTTAAATATTGATAAAAAACGCATTCCATCATATAAAGAACCTCCAACCGAATTTATATGAATTAAAATTGGTTTTGGTTGTATTTTAACACCCTTCTCATCTTTAATTTTATTTGCTTCTCTAATATCTTCTACTAATTTATCAACTGATTTATCTTCAACTCTTCCATTAAAATAAATATGAGTCAATTTATCTGAAAAAAAATCATTATCATTTAATTTATCAAAAAAATCTGTCATATATCTATATTAATCATCAAAAATTATTTAAAGATTTCTTAAAATTATTATTTAAACAAAGAAGAATGTCAAAGGAAGATAATGTAGGAATTGGAATTGATTTAGGAACTACTACTAGTTGTGTGGCAGTTTGGATTGGAGATAGAGTTGAAGTAATTCCTGATCATCAAACTGGTTCTCGTATTATTCCTTCTTATGTTTCATTTACAAATGATGAAAAACTCGTAGGTGATGCTTCTAAAAATGTTTCAACTATGTATCCTAAGAATACTCTTTATGATATTAAACGACTTATTGGAAGAAAATATGATGACCCTATTGTTCAAGCTGATAAAAAACTATGGTCTTTTGATGTAAGTGCTGATGAGAATAATAAACCTGTAGTTAAGGTTGATTATAAAGGCGAAGAGAAGAAATTTTATCCTGAAGAAATTTCAGCAATGGTTCTTTCTCGTCTAAAAGAAACAGCAGAAGCATATCTTGGTCATCCTGTTAAAAAAGCCGTTGTTACAGTTCCAGCATATTTCAATGATAGTCAAAGACAGGCTACTAAAGACGCTTGTATTATCAGTGGTATGGAATGTCTTCGAATTATCAATGAACCAACGGCGGCGGCAATTGCTTATGGTCTTGATAAAAAGACAGAAGCTGAAAGCACTATTCTCATCTTTGATGAAGGTGGTGGAACTCACGATCTATCAGTTCTAACTCTTGATGGTGGTATTTTTGAAGTTAAGGCGACAGCTGGTGATACTCATTTGGGAGGTTCTGATATTGATAATATCATTGTTGATTATCTATGTGATGATATTAAGAAAAAACATAAGAAGGATATTAAAGAAAATGCTAAAGCTCTTAAGAGACTTAATATTGCTGCCGAACGAGCTAAGAAAAATCTTTCATCATCTACGACTACTACTATCGAGGTTGAGAGTTTAATTGATGGAATTGATTATTCAATTAATCTAAGTCGTGCTAAATTTGAACAACTTGCTGATAGTTTCTTTCAAAAATCAATTGAACCTATTGGAAAGGTTCTAAGTGATGCTAAAAAAGGTAAAAATGATATTGATGAAATTGTTCTTGTTGGTGGAACTACTCGAATTCCTAAAATTCAAGAAATGCTAAGTTCTTATTTTAATGATAAAACTCTTAATAAAAGTCTAAATCCCGATGAAGCTGTTGCTATTGGGGCAGCCATTCAATGTGCTATTCTTACAGGTCAAGGTGATAGTGATAAAACTGCTGGACTTCTTCTTCTTGATGTAACACCACTATCACTTGGTATTGAGACAAGTGGAGGTGTTATGACGAAGATTGTAGAGAGAAATACTACTATTCCTACAAAGAAATCACAAACATTTTCAACGTATGCTGATAATCAGCCGGGTGTAGATATTAAGATTTATGAAGGAGAACGAACACTTGTTAAGGATAATAATCTTCTTGGTTCATTTCATCTAAGTGGTATTCCACCTATGCCACGTGGTCATCCTAAAATTACAATTGACCTATCACTAGATGTTAATGGTATTCTTGAAGTAACTGCCAAGGAAGAAAGCACTGGAAAGACGAATAATATCAAGATTACTAATGATAAGGGACGACTTACAAAAGAACAAATTGAGGAGATGGTAAAGACAGCTGAGAAATTCAAAGATGAAGATGAGAAACAAAAGCTTGTTATTGAAAGTAAGAATGATCTAGAAAATTATCTTTATGGAGTTAAGAATAGTATTTCAACTAAAGCTGAAGGAGCACCACCTATTTTTGACGAGGTTAAAGCTGAAATTGATCCAGTTGTTGAAGAAGGTCTAAAATGGTTTGAGGAACATCCTAAAGAAGATGCGGATGTTTATAAAAATAAACAAAAGGAAATTACTGATAAGGTTCAACCTCTATTAATGAAACTTCAAGGAGGTAATATGTTTCCTCAAGGAATGCCAGAAGGAATGGCGGAAAGTATGGCTCAAGGAATGCCTGAAGGAATGGCTCAAGGAATGCCTGAAGCACCCATTGATGAAGTTGATTAAATAATCTTCATTTATTTTTTTATAATTTATAAAAAATGATTTGAATACATATTTTTATTATTCATATCATGAATAAAATTGATAATAACATTATTTAATACATTTGTTAAAGGTGTTGAAATAATCTTAAAAGGACAGAAAATAAATCATTGTGGAAAAGAGGGTCATTGGTTGGAAACAAAAATGAACCTGATATAAATGGATATGAAATGAAAAAATCTTCAATAAAAATAACACTTGGAGATTTTACAGCAAGTGAATATATTTTCTCAAGAAAAAATAAAAGAAATATTATTAATCATCTTAATAAGTAAATGTGATTTTATTAGGACATTTGGAAATCCTAATCCAAATAAAAATAATAGATATTCATGGTCTGGAAGTTGTGTTCCTACATATAATAATTGGAACTCTAATGGACAAATATTAACAATTAATGAAGATAATGATATATTAAGAAATATTAAAATTAATTTTCCATTGTCATTGCTTTATGGAAATCTTCAAAAATGAAACAACAATAAAAAAGGGTTCTTTATATGTAAAAAAATAGGTAATACATATGAAAAGATTTGTTTTGGTAAAACATTTAATTATGACTATTTTATCGAATGTATGAAAAATAAAAAAAATATATTTGATAGTGGTATGTATGATGGTAATAATCGTAATTATTCGAATTTTTGGAATGAATTAATTATTGAAGAGTTTTAATTCAATTAATTGTGATTTTTTGAACTACATCTTCTAATATCTAATTCTTTCTTACTCATTTATGTTATATTTTTATTTGTATAAATTAAAATCATTTTTTTAACATATAAAAATAATTGAATTAGGTAGAACCAAAACCTCCCTCATCTCTCTTCGTCTTTTCTACATTTCCAACCTCCTCTAAATAAGTATTCACATATTTCCTCATTATCATTTGACAACATCTAAAAGGATATTCAATCTCCTTCGCATCATCACATACCTTCGTTAAAGCTACCATTAGATTACCTCTATAAGAATTATCAATAATACCAACACTATTAGCAAGCATATATCCAGATTTTGATAATGAACTTCTAGGAACAATTTCCACATAATATCCAAAATCTACCTGAATTTTAATTCCCGTATCATATAATGCTGTTTTTGAATTATAATCTTCAATTTTATTAATAATTGATAGATCATATCCTACATCACTCCAATTCTTTTTCGTCGGGATAATAGCATTATTATCTGCTTTAACAACATTAATCTTAGGTAAATTTAAATTATAATTATTATAAGAAAAACTAATATTATTATCAATATTATTATATAAAAATCCTAGGAAATCAATTGAACTACATCCATATTTAATCTTAATCCTATTTTCATCATCAATAAGATATGGAATTCCAATAAATTTCATATAATCTTCATAATTATCCTTAATCATTACATTCTTTTTAATATGAATATCATTCGAATTCTCACTAAGATTATTATATTCATATATACCTCTAATAAAAGCTCTCTTACAATCATCCGAAAAATCATTAAATCCCTTGATAGTATCCTTCATCTCATCCAAATATGAATTATTATTTAAACTCATTGAAGTTGTTCCAAATTCATTCATAATATCCACATATTCCTTGAATATCTTAAGTAATCCTTCATCTAATTCATCATCAATATTAATCAATTCATAACAATTTTGAGAATATTCAGTATGAACATCTTTGATATATGATAAAAACCCTAGAGAAAATGCTTTTTCACAACTATCAATAATCATTTATTTAATAAATTAATATTATTTCTTAAATCAATTTTAATCAAGAGGACTATCTGTAATTTTCATTCCACAATAATCAACATTATTTAACTTAAATTCTTGTTTTTTATAAATACCGATATTAATTGCCTCTTCTAATATCCATTTAAAATTATCCCAAAATTCTGTAGTATGACCTAAACTTAAGGTGCAAATATGTGATAATTCATGAAGAACTACAAACATCATAGTATTTAAATCCATTAATTTATTATGACTTCTTAAACAAAGAACTATTTGTTCTCCTTTATTAACTGAATAACTCGTATAATTAGGATTATCAATCCCTTCTTTAATATTATCAGGTCTAAAATTATTCTTCAATCTAATAGTTCTATCTTCATTAGGATAACTTTTAATAAGATGATCAGTAATAATTATTAATTTTTCTCTAATTTGCGCAATTAAATTAGCAGCCTCTTGAGCATCTTCCTTTATTTGAACTTCATAATTTCTATTATCTATAGTAGAAACGATATTTTCAATCTTACTATAATAATGGTATTGATATAATATAAATACGAATACTATTGCTAAAATTATTATTACAAATCCTTGAATACTTATTTCCATTCTATAAATTCAAAATAAAAAATGATTAATTCATATAAATAATATTTTAAATAAAATACATATATGAATATTTTTCCAAGAAAAGAAATTGACGAACTGAAAGATAATAGAAAAGCATTAAAATTTCAAATTACCGATTTCTTTATTCCTGAAAGTGATAAAAATATAAGAGATTTTGATGATTATGAATTTTATTCAATTTATATATACGGAACTGATGATGAAAATATTACTTATTGTCTTAAGGTAATTAATTTTAAACCATTCTTCTATGTTAAAGCTCCTGATAGCTGGAATACTTTAGCAGATAAAGATATCATCGCAAAAATGAAGAATAAATTAACAAATGAGAAATATATTACTAAATTCAATAAGGAAACAAATATTATTCCATATTACTTATTGAAACATTTGGAAAAAATAGAAATCGTTAATAAGAAAGATTTCTGGGGATTTTCCAATAATAAAGAAACTAGATTCATAAAAATTTCTGTTAAATCTCTTGGTTTATTTGATAAACTTAAATATTATTTCTTATCTACTACTCCTAAAAATGAAGGGTTTAAATTATATGAAAGTAATATTGACCCATTCTTACGATTTATTCATATGAAAGATATTAAACCTTGTAGCTGGATTTCCATTAAAAAATATGATATCACTAATAATATTCCTGAAACTATTTGTAATAGAAATATTACAGCCGATTGGAATGATATTTATTCTTTGAAAGTTAATAAAATAGCACCATTACTTATCGCTTCATTTGATATTGAATGTACTAGTTCTCACGGGGATTTCCCTGTTGCTATTAAGAATTATAAGAAATTAGCACAAGACCTTTGTTTAATCGCAAAAAGAGGACTTGATGATAAGAAATTAATGACTAATATTAAGAATGCGTTTTCTAATGATGTTAATATAGATGATTTGAAAATTCATCGCCTATTTACCATTAGAAAATTAGAAGAAGCTGATTTAAATGAAATTGAGAAAAAACTAAAAGAAAATGAAGGTCAAATTCGTTTCTATTTAAATAAAATGAAATCTATTGAGATTAATGGAGATGACGATGATGAAGAAGAAGAAGTAGTTGAAAATAAGAAAATTACTAGTAAAGAATATAATGAAATTGAAGATGCTCTTAATCTTCATTTATGTAAAATTCTTCCAAAATTAGAAGGAGATAAAATTATTCAAATTGGCGTTTCAGTTCATAAATTCGGCAGTGAAACCATTATCTATAAGAAGATTATTAGTTTAAATGATTGCGAAGATATTGAAGGGATTGATGTAAGTTGTTGTAAAGATGAAAAGGAATTATTGAAAAAATGGAAGATATTAATGATGGATTTAAATCCTGATATTGTCATAGGTTATAATATATGGGGTTTTGATATTGAATATATTTGGAATAGAAGTATTGAATTAGGTATTAATGAAAAATTTCAAATTGGTTTAGGTAAAATTTGTAGAAGAAAATCAATTTTAAAAGAACAGAAATTATCTTCATCGGCATTAGGAGATAATATCTTCAATTTATTAGATGTTGATGGTATTGTTATGATTGATTTATTTAAAGTTATTCAAAAAGATTTCAAATTAGATAGTTATAAATTAGATAATGTAGCATCGATATATATCGGTGATAAGAAAGATGATTTAAAACCAAAGGAAATATTTGAGAAATTCTTAGGCGATGCTAAAGATAGAAGTGTTATTGCTAAATATTGTATTCAGGATTGTATTCTAGTTAATCGTCTGCTTCATAAACTTAAAATTCTTGAAAATAATATTGGTATGGGTAATGTTTGTTTAGTCCCCCTAAATTTCCTATTTAGAAGAGGACAAGGAATTAAAATCTTCTCATTAGTCGCCAATGAATGTATGAAAATGGATTATTTAATCCCTGTTATTAAGAATTTTATTGAAGATTTAGATGTCGATGGTTATGAAGGTGCTATCGTTCTTCCACCTAAAGAAGCCATTTATTTAGATGATCCTATAGTAGTATTTGATTATGGTTCTTTATATCCATCATCTATGATTTGTAGAAATTTATCACATGATACATATATAACAGATGAGAAATATTTAATCGAAAATGATGAATATGAAATTATTAAAGTTAGTTATGATTTATATCAAGGAGTAGGAGATAAAAAGACAAAGAATGGTGCTAAAGATTGTTATTTCGCTAAATATAAGGATGGGAAAAAAGGAATTATTCCAGATATTTTAGATATGTTATTAACGGAAAGAAAGAATACTCGAAAGAAAATTGAATATTCTACTATTATCTTAAAAGATGGTAATGAATTAATTGGAATTATTGAAGAAAAAGATGATATGATTATTATTAGCGATATTGAGAAGAAAACAAAAGTTAAAAGAGATGATATTATGGAAATTAAAAAAACTTATAATAAATTTGAATGTGCTGTATTTGATGCTCTTCAAAATGCTTATAAGATTACAGCTAATTCTCTTTATGGTCAAATAGGTGCTAGAACATCCCCTATTTATCTAAAAGAAATTGCCGCCTGTACTACATCAACGGGAAGAGAAATGATATTACTTGCTAAAGATTTCGTTGAAAAACATTATAATGCCGATGTTATCTATGGAGATACTGATAGTATTTTCTGTAAATTCAGGATTAAGGATGATAATGGAAATGATATATTTGGAAAAGAAGCATTAAAAGGTGCTATTAATATTGGATTGGAAGTTGAAGGGAAAATTAAGGGAATTCTTCCTTATCCACAAAAATTAAATTATGAGAAATGTATGTATCCATTCATCTTATTCTCAAAGAAGAGATATGTGGGAAATTTATATGAAAAGGATGATGTTAATTTCAAACAAAAATCAATGGGAATAGTATTGAAAAGAAGAGATAATGCTAATATAGTAAAGAAGGTTTATGGAGGGATTATAGATATCATATTAAATCAACAAGATTTAGAATTATCAGTGAAATTCTTGAGAGAAGAATTGAGAAATTTAGTAGAAGGTAATATGGATATTAATGATTTGATATTATCTAAAACATTAAGAGGATTTTATAAAGACCCTACGAAAATTGCTCATAAGGTATTGGCAGATAGAATTGGTGTTAGAGAGCCTGGAAATAAACCAGCTATAAATGATAGAATTCAATATATCTATATTAAAAATGATGAGGCAAAACTTCAAGGAGATAAGATAGAAACATTAGAATTTATTAATCAAAATAAATTGAAACCTGATTATCTTCATTATATTACTAATCAAATTATGAAACCAGTTCTTCAATTATATTCATTATGTTTAACAAATTTAAGTGATTATAGCGAAGTTGATGAATATTGGGATAAAGTTGAAAATGAATTAATGAAAAAAGAGATGTATAAGGATGAAACTAGACGGAGAAATCGTTTAGAAAATTTGAGATTATTAAAAGTTCAAGAATTGTTATTTGATGAATTTATTAATCAATTGAAAGAACCTAAGATGAAGAAGGAAAGGATTAAGAAAGATGTTATTGAGATTATTGATGATGATGTAGAAGAAATTAAAGATATTGATTATGATGGTGATATGAAAGTCATTGAAAGTAAAGTAAAAGAATGTATAACATTTAAGATAGTTATTAAAGATAAGAAGGGGAAAGTTATTTATAAAGATGAAGGGAATACTAAAGAAATGACTAAAGATAAATTGATTATTAATAAATTGACGGAGATTTATAGTAAAGTTAATGGAACTATGAAAATTAAATTAAATCATAAGAAATTTATTAAAGATTATAAATTATTGATTGCTAAATTTAAATATGTAGATAAATTAAGTAAAATCAATAATACTGATGTTGGAATTGCTAAGATGATTACAGAAATAACATCTAATAGAGATTTATTAGAATTAAAAAATAAAATTATATTAATAGAATAATTATGGGAGGCGGTGGAAGCAGGCATATGAATCCTATTAATCAAGTTTCTAATGAAATGAATAAAGAGCAATTTGAAAATATTAATAAAAATAATAATATTTTTTATATATCTATTTTTATTATATCAATTATTATATTTATTTCTATTATATATCTCTATAAAAATAGATATAAAGGTTAGATTTTATTAATTAAATGTAAAGGACTATATTTCAACGGTTAGAATATCGCTCTTATGAAGCGAAGATCTGGGTTCAATTCCCAGTAGTCCTACTTACCTTATTCTTATTTTTTTATTTATAACAATAAAGGTTATAATTTGGTTTATATTTTTGATAAACCTCTGGATTTATTGAATTATTACCGGGTCTCTCTTGTGATGATGGTATATGATGTTTAGCATAGAATTGTGATGAATATGCTAAAGTATCTGGTTCTATTTTTTCAGGTGTTATAAAAGGAGTATTATCATATTTTGAGGCATTTATAAGAAGAGTTGAAGTATTCATTTTTCTATATAAAGAGAATTATAAAAAAATAAATAAAAATGGATAAAGATTTTGTAAAAGATGGTTTAACTAATGAAGAATTAATTCAAACTATTAAAGATATTCTTAAACGGAAGAAGGAATTAACTTATAAAGATGATAATGACAAATTTGAGAAATTAAAAACAGAATTTCCTTTATTTTCTGAAAGATATTTAATGTTATTTGAAATGGTAATTAGAGATGGCGAATTTGATTGGAATTCATTTAATTATATGATAAATATGAGAAATAAAATTATTAATGATAATATGACTTCTGAAGAGGCATCGGCAAAAGTTGGTCAAGATTGGTATGATAAACATGTTAAAAAAAATCTTACATAATTATTTTTCTTATCACTGAATTAATAATTTCTTCTGTCTTTTCTAAATCAACATCTTTCGAATGTCGATAATTAATAAATAAATTATTATTCTTAATAATTAAAGATATACGATTATTAATTTTATATTCTTGAATTTTGAATTCCTCTTTATTATCAATATTATTCGCACATCCAAATAAATATGTTTGCATTTTCATCTCATTTAATGCTATCCCATATAAATCAAATTTATCCATCGATTTGATTTGTGAATTCTCTAATTTTCTCAAATATAAATATTGACTATCATTACTTAAATCATATACGTATGAAAGATTATCTTTATTATAATAAACTAATGTTGTTTCTCTTGTTAATCTAAATTTCTTTTTAATCTTATTTAGAAATGTATCATCTAAATAACTATTCATTCGCATCTGCGTTTTTTGCGTATTCATCAAATATATTTCTATAATATTTGTATTGTCTGTTATTATTTGTTTAATCATTTATATTATATTTAATAATTAATAATAATCATTTTTTTATATTCATTAAAAATATGACGAAATTAGATATTAAAATCATTTTAGACGATTATATAGATATGATTTATATATATGAAATTATTTGTAATGATAGTTATAACTATTATTATAATCTCAAATTTTTTTTTGAATTCCCCATTATATTCATAAATGTTTTTATGACTATAATTAATTCTACTGTTACAGATATTTATATTATTAAAAATTCTAATATTTTTCTTAATGTTTCAACTATGTTATTAGTTTCATTAAGTAATTATATGAAAATTAATGAAAAATGCGAAATATTAAAAATCAATAGAGATAAATTTATCAAATTATATAATTTAATTGAAAAAAGAAAATATACAGAAGATATTTCAGTAGATTTTATAGATATTGTTATCACTAATTATGACAACATTATCGAAAATATAAATTTTTCATTTCCTCAAAGAATTTTACAAAAAGTAAGAAATAAATATGCTGAAAAAAAAACATTACCATTATTTATTAATGGTATTAAGAAATTAGATCAATATAGAGGAGATAATGGAATTATTATTTGTGAAGCTTAAAAAATGATTTAATTATTTATTAAATAGTAATAGAATATGTATGAAAATTATCTCCAATTAAAAACTAAGGATTTAGTTAAAATTCTTAAAGATGCCGATGATGCTTATCATAATAAAGGAGATATTATTATGACAGATGAACAATATGATTTAATTAAAGACCATTTTAAAAAAATAGCTCCAAAAAATCCTTATTTTAAATTAGTAGGTTTCAAACCTCCTGATAAAATTAAAATAAAACTACCTTATTATCTTGGTAGTCAAAATAAGATTAAATATGGTAATATTAAAGAATTAGATAATTGGTTTTCCAAATTTAATAAACCAGTTGAATATGTTATTAGTGAAAAACTTGATGGAATTTCTTGTTTATTTATTAATGATAATGGTATTAAAATATTCACTAGAGGTGATGGAACTTATGGAACCGATATATCATTTATTAAAGATATTATTAAATTTCCAAAGAAAATTCCCGAAGGATTTGCTGTTAGAGGTGAATTATTATTATCTAAGAAGAATTGGGAACTTTTAAAAGATATGGGTGCTAATGCTCGTAATGTTGTCGCTGGTATAATAAATAGTAAAACTATTAATAAAAAAGTTCTTGAAAAAATAGATTATGTCGTTTATGATGTTTTTAATGAAAGGATGAAAAATGAAGATGCTCTTAAATTAGCAAAAAAACTTAAATTTAAAATTGCTAAATATAAAGTTGTTAAAGGTCTTATTACAAATGAAAAATTATTCGAACTTTTAAAAGATTTTAAAAAAAATAGTGAATATGAAATCGATGGTATAGTAATAACTCATAATAAACCTTATGAAATTAAAAATGGTGATAATCCTCCTTATTCGTTCGCCTTCAAATCTAATGAATTATTAGATGTAGCTGAAGTAATTGTTAATAATGTTGAATGGAATATTAGCAAGGATAGATATATGAAACCTATTGTTCAATTTAATCCCGTTAAATTAAATGGAGTTGTTATAAAACAAGCTACTGGATTTAATGCCGATTTTATCGAAAAAAATAAAATTGGTTTAGGTTCCATTATTAAAATTCAAAGATCTGGTGAAGTTATACCACATATCATATCTATTGTTAAAGAAGCTGACGATGGTAATCCAATGATGCCAACCATTCCTTATAAATGGAATAAAACACATATAGATATTATAGCTGAATTAGATGATAAAAATAGAGAAGTTGATATTAAGAATTTTATGTTCTTTATGAAATCTTTGAAAATTAAAGGAGTAAGTGAAGGAATTTTAACAAAATTATATGATAATGGTTTTGATAGTCTTAAAAAGATTATTTATATTACTAAAGATGAAGTTTTGAAAATAGATGGATTTAAAGATAAAAGTGCGTCAAATTTAATAGAAGCTTTAGATGAAATTAAGAAAAAGAATTGTAATGAAATAATGATTGCTTCTAATATCATAGGAAGAGGATTAGGAGAAAAAAAATTAGAATTAATATTAAAAAATTATCCTGATATTTGTCAAAATAAGAAAAAAGGTTTAGATATTAAAATTGAAGATTTAATGAAAATTAATGGTATGGGAGAATTAACATCTCAATTATTTAAAGATAATCTTGAAAAATTCTATGATTTTTACGAAGATTTAGGATTTAAATTGAAAAAAATAAATGTTAAAACTATTATTAATAAAGGAATTTTTGAAAATGTTTATTTCGTTTTCACAGGTTTTAGAAGCGATGAATTAGAAAAATTTATTAAAAATAATGGTGGCGATGTTGAATCAACTATTACAAGCAAAACTAATTATTTAATTATGAAAGATAGAAGTAAGATTACTAATAAAATATCTAAAGCAATGGAAAAAGGAGTTAAAATTATTTCAAAAGATGACTTTATGACTGAACATGGATTATAAATTTATCTATAATTATTATTAAATGATTGAATATATATTAACTACTATTATATCTCTATTAATTGATTTTATTTGGTTAATTTCAAATTCTAAAAATTATAATTATCTCGTAGAAAAAGTTCAAAAAACTCCACTTTCTATTAATTTTACAGGTGCTATCTTTTCCTATATAATTTTTATGTGCGGATTATTCTTCTTCTCTATTCCTCTAATTGAAATTAAATTGAAAGAAAATAAAAATCTTTTTATCCTTTGTTTATTATATGGTGGAGGTTTAGGATTATTATTATATGGTATGTTTAATGCTACTAATTATGGAATTTTTACTAATTATAGTTATAAAATAGCTTTAATGGATAGCTTCTGGGGTTTTACAATATTCACAATTAGTTCTTATCTTTTCTTTTCAATCAAACATATCATCAATATCAAACCCATATAATTCTAAATTTCTAATAACCCTCGTTGGATGTAAAACAACTTTTAATATCTCTTCTTCTAATATCTCATTATTCTTTTTCATTTTTTCATAATCTAATTTAAATATTGATGGATTTTTATATAAATATAAATATGAAATTAATGGAATTTTATCAATATTATTTCTTATTATTTCAATAGCATTTGGATTTGTTGCTAACGCTGATAAATTAATTCTTTTAATATCCAATAATTTAATAGCATCTGGATTTAAATTATAACATAATTGAAAATGATTAATTTTATCACGATTATTCCTTAATATTTTAATAGCTTCATTTGATGGATTTGAACTTAAATGTTCCCAATTAATCTTATCAGGATTTTTATTTAATAATATTATAGCTTCGTCAATTGGATTATAACTAAGCATATTATAACGAATATGTTCAGGATTTTTCTCTAAAAATTCTATTACCTTTATTGAAGGATTTACATTAAAATAATACCAATCAATCTTATCTTTATTCTCAATTAATATTTCATAAGCATTTGGATTTTTTGATAAATAAGTCCAATTAATTAAATTAAGATTTTCTTTTATTAATTCAATCGCATTTGGATTTTTAGATAATTCATCCCAATGTATCATATCCTTATGTTTTCTTAATATTGATATCGCCGATGGATTTGATGAAAGATAATACCAATCAATTTTATCTATATTCTTATCCAATAATTCAATGGCTTTTAATGATTTATTTGTTGATAAACTATACCAATTAATCATATCTTTATTTTCAATTAAATAATCAATAGCATTTGGATTAGTTGAAAGATAATCCATAATAGTGTATGAATTTATATTTATTTTAAACCAATCGCAAAACTTATATATCGGTCTATTCATAATTATTAAAAAAAGATAAATATAAATAAATCATTTTTTATAATTGATTCCATTTATCTCTTTTATTTATATTTTCAGTATCTTCATCTTTCTTATTAGGTTTAATATTCTCATCAAACATCTCCTTCATCTTAATAAAATTATTTAATTCCAATTCTTTAATTTTATCATCTCCTTTTTTCTCAATACGAGTTTTTTGAATTTTCCACATTTCAGCAATCTCTTTCATTAATTCAGTAGATTTCTTCTTTTCTCCATCAGTCCTTTCCTCCTCTCTCTTATTTAAAATCGCTCTTTGTTCCTTCATATATAACTGATAAGAATTCAATGGCTTTTTTTCAGCATTTTCATCAACAACTTTCTTAGTTTTCTTATAATTATCATCATATGCTTTCTTAGCAAATTCTAACAATTCCTTTCTTGAATAATTTTGATGTTCTTCAAAGAAAGTATTAAATGAATTCATAATCTTTTCAGTATTAGAAGGCATGTTTAATTTTATAAATTAAAGTTATAAAAACAAAATCATTTTTTATTTCTTAACTCCAAGAGCTTTTCTAGGCACTTTACCTTCTTTCTTAACTTCTACTGGCTTCTCTTCCTCCTTAACTTCTACTGGCTTCTCTTCCTCCTTATTTTTATGAATTTTCCACATTTCAGCAATCTCTTTCATTAATTCAGTAGATTTCTTTTTTTCTCCATCAGTCCTTTCTTCCTCTCTCTTATTTAAAATCGCTCTTTGTTCCTTCATATATAACTGATAAGAATTCAATGGCTTTTTTTCAGCATTTTCATCAACAACCTTCTTAGTTTTCTTATAATTATCATCATATGCTTTCTTAGCAAAATCTAATAATTCTTTCTTCGAATAACTTTGATGTTCTTCAAAGAAAGTATTGAATGAATTCATAATCTTTTCAGTATTAGAAGGCATGTTTAATTTTATAAATTAAAGTGATAAAAACAAAATCATTTTTTTTCTTTAAAAATCAATTATTGATCTTTATCAACTGGCGCAGGTATATCTTCTGCTTCTGCTTCTGGATTTGCTCTTAATTTTTTTATATAATCTATCATATAATATCTTAAAAGTTTTTTTTCAATTAATTCTATAGAATCAGAACCTTCTGATGATAATACTTTCTCATGTTTATTAATTTCCCCTTTTTTTTCATTATTTGCTTCCATTAATTCATGTTTATTAATTTCTTCCTTTTTTTCGTGTGGTTTCATTTCTTTAATTTTCATTATAATTTCTAATATTTTACTTTCAGGTATTTCAGGTATTTCAGGTATTTCAGGATTAACCTTACCTTTTTTAATATAAATAAGGGTTTTATCTCCTTTATTAAAATCAAAACATAATTCTTCAATATTATCATATTCTAATTCACATTTATCAGGATTATAACAATAATTACCTTTATTATATTTCCAATCAAATTTAATAACAGAACATGGACTCTCAGTTGAAGACGAAAAATTATTATAAACATATTTTTCACCATTACATTTAAAACCAACTATTGATTTATCTCCAAATCTTAATAATATTGAATCAAGAATATATTCTTCACCATTTAATGTTATATCTTCATCTTCCTTAATATTATATTTATTATTAGAAACAAATACACTTTTAAGTAATGTATTAATTGTTTCATTTCCAGATTCTTTTATTGTATTTACAAAAGGGTCTATATAATTCTTTTTAATAGATTTATTTAATTCATCATCAAAAACTATTAATACATCAGGGTTTTTTGGAAATATTAAATTTTCTTTTAGTTTAAGTTTATCAAAACTAGAAATATTCAATTCTGTAGAATATTTATCTATTTTAAGTTTCCATTCTATAAATTTATATAAATTTATATAACAATTATCTTCAATTTTATATATATCTAAACAAGATATATCTAAACTTCTATAAAAATCAATAATAAAATCATCAATCCAGTTAATTTTCTTTAAACCAGATGCTTTTAATTCTTTTCCAAATTTTTGTTTATTTGAAGCATCTTTTAAGAAAAACATATTATCTATAAATATTTCATCGGGATTTAATAAATATAACTCTTTTAATATATCAAGTTGTCTCTTATTTTTATTAACTATCCTTTTTATTAATAATTTATATTTATTTGAACTATCCCACTTTTTAGCATTTTTAATAATCAAATCTCTTGAATTTTCACTATATAATGATGTCATTAATATCGAATTTAATGATGAATATTCATTATACATAGGAATATTATCATAATATTCACAACTCATCTTTTTCTATTTATAAAGAAAGATTTAATAAATAACTAATTATTATATATTTCTTTAAATAATAATTTTTTATATTAGTATTAATAATAAAATTAATCCAATTCATTAATTGATATATAATCAATTTAAAATTAGCAATCTCATTCACTCTCGCATCAATATTCCAATATGTTTTTTTATCATCAATTTTATTAGACGTAATATCTAATAAATATTTATAATGTTTTTGATTATAATATAATTCATATTTACATTTAAATTTATTATCATCCTTGATTAAATATGAATATTTTTTATCATCTTCTTTTGATATTAAAATTAACGGCTTCTTATTATCTTTAATATAATTATAAATAGAATAATCATTCTCTATCATCTTATTATCTTTTGAAAATGATATTAATAAATAATTTGTCCTATTTTGAATTTTATATTTATTGATATTATTTAAATTTACAAATCTTAATAATGTATCATTCTTTGGTCTTGTAAAAACCATATTAAAATTTAATGTGAAATAATTAAATAAAATTGGATACATATTTATACTCTTATTTATTCTCTTTTATATATGTTATATTAAGAATGAATTATAGCGATTTAGAAGATGTTAATAAAGAAGAATTAATAAATAAAATTAATGATATTGATATTAATAATAATTCAGCAAAAACTATTTTAGATGATTATCAAATATTAAAGAATAGTCTAATTGAATATAAAAATAATCTAACAAATTTAACTAATCAAAAAGAAACTTATGACAATTATATAAATAATCTTTTTAATAATCATCTAAATATTATCAATATCATTAATAAAGATAATAAATTAGATAATAGTTTTTACGATTATCAAAAAAATATTAAGGATAATTATGATAATTGGATTAAAGATGTTTATGAAATCAAAATTAAATCTATTGAAGAAAATATTGAAAATATTGAAATGAAATTAAAAGATTTCACTTATCTATTCCTATATATCATTAATAATATCGTTTCTAATAAAGAAATTTCTAAAAATATGTGTCCTATTTGTTTCGAAAATCAAATTGATATTTGTATAAATCCATGTGGTCATACAACGTGTAATAAATGTATTTTATCAAATAGAAATAATATTTATAATAATAAATGTTTTATATGTAGAACACCAGTTAATGAATATATTAAAATATTTTTTTCATTATAATGTTTAAAAAATGATTATTTATATATAATTTATTTATATAAAAATGACCAATTTAATCAATAATATTATAAAAATTAAAATAAAAAAACTTAAATTTATTATTAAAACTTTAGATAATTATCGTCCCTATTACAATTCTTCAAATAGTAGCGATGATACCGATAAAGATGATAATGATTTTGCATCATATCTATTTGATACTAAAATTAAAACTCAAATAAATATTATTGAAATAGAAGAAGATTTAACTGATATTAACAAATTCAAATTATATTCAACTATAATATCTAAAAATATTTATTGTGATAATTCTAATAATCCAGAATTCTTTTACTATAGAAATTATAATATTCATTTGCGTTTTTCAATTATTAATAATAAAAAATATCTAATTATTATTATTGATAACAAAAATAATTATGAAATGAGACATAAATCAACTAATATTATTCAAAACTTTCAAAAATTCACTCAATTTATATTTAATCCTATCTTATTTGAAATCGATTTCGATATATTTTCAAAATATAAATCTATTAAAAATCTTATTAAAATAGGTAGAACTACTAACAAAATTAATATTAATAGTGAATGTAATGAAAATCATTACTCTTATAACGATGGAGTTTTCAATTATTTTATACAAATTAATAAATTTAATAATACATTAACTTATTATTATTATAGAATTGATAAATATATATTTAATCCTATAAATTAAAAAAATCTAACTTTTATAGGTTTTTTTATTCCCGATGGAGTATTTATCTGTGGAGGCAATTTATTTCCATAATAATAAGTCGTTTCAACTATTTCCTTATTTGTTATCTTCTTCATCTTATTCATTTTTATCAATTAATAAATCATTTTTATTTATCTTTTATAGTTCTTAAATAAAAATTTAGTTTTCTTGATTTAACAAATGACCTATATTTTTCATCCCATATTATATCCCATATACCATCCTTTTTATAATTACTCATCTTAATTATATAATTCGATGATGATAAATATGGTCTCCTCATACCTATTTTAGAAAAATATCCCATCGAATATATATTTGATATCATCACCCAATCATAAGCATCTATTGAAACAACTTCCATAAACCATTTATAAATATCATCAGGTCTTATTTCGCTAATTATCATAAAATTCAAAAATATCATTAATCTTATTATATGATGAGCATATCCATATTTAATCGCCTTAGATATCTCATTATCTATGACAATTAATCCAGTATTTCCTAAATACCATTCCTTACCAAGTTTCTTATTATTTCCAAAAGAATTTTTTAATAATTCATCGTATCTATATAAATATAAATATCTCATATATTCACGCCATCCTATTATTTGTCTAATAAAACCTTCATAATTTTTTATATCAATCTTATCTTCATATCTCCTTATTATTTTTATCAAATTTATAGTAATTAACAAACCATTATTTAGCATTGGACTAATAATCGAATGATACATAAAAGGATTAGATGATTGAATAACATCTTGAAATAATCCAAATTTATTAATATCATTTTTCAAAAAAAATTCATAAGCTTTATAAGCATCTTTAGAAGATATGGGATATATACCTAATGTTTCTAATGTTGGATTACCAATATGATTTTTAAATCTTTCAGCATATTTAATACCTTCTTCATAATATTTCTTATTTGATTTATTTATGAAATTTAAAGTAGGATTTATTAAAACCTCTTCACGAGGATTTGAACGATTATATACATCTTGATTTTTAATTCCTTCTAATATTCCTAATTTCTTCTTAGAATATTCATAAAATGATGAATGTGATATAGTCTTTCTCTTATTATAAATATCTAAATCCTCTCTTTTTAATAAAAACATTGGAGTATCTATCTCATTTATTGTTATCCCTTGTTTCTCAAATGTATCCTTTAATTTATGATCTGTTATTTCAAATGTTAGATATTCTTCTTTTGAGGTTAATAAAGAATTATCATAATCCTTATAAATAACTTTGAAACCTAATTTTAAAAGATTATCATAAAATAATCTCATACATGCTCTTAAATAAGCAATCTTGATTTTATTAGGTTTTATTAATTCCGTTGAAAAATAATGTGGTTCTTCAACAATCCATATCTCTTTATATTTAATAGATTTTAAATATTCTATAGTTTCTTGAAAAAGTTGATTAGGTAATATTAAAAAAATCATTTATCTAATAATATAATCTCTAATGTTTTTTGAATTATTTTTATATGTTCTCTTTTATTGAATTCTTCAAATATTCCAGAATTTGCTGATAATATAAACCAATCTATTTTATACGGATTTTCTTCGAGAAGTTTCATACCATTTGGATTTTTTGATAAATATTTCCAATTAATTTTATCAGGATTTTCATTGAGAAGTTTGATAGCATTTGGATTTCCTGATAATAAATACCAATTAATTTTATCTCGTTGCTTTTCAAGCAACTTAATAGCATTTGGATTTCCTGATAATAAATGCCAATTGATTTTATCAGGATTTTCTTCAAGAAGTTTGATAGCATTTGGATTTGCTGATAATAAATGCCAATTGATTTTATCAGGATTTTTCTCAAGCAACTTAATAGCATTTGGATTTTTTGATAAATTATCCCAATTGATTTTATTAATATTTTCTTCAAGAAGTTTGATAGCATTCTCATTTCTAGATAAATAATCCCAATTGATTTTATCAGGATTTTCTTTAAGAACTTTAATAGCATTTGGATTTAAAGACAATAAATCCCAATTAATTTTATTAAGATTTTTATTTATTAAATGAATAGCATTTATATTCTTTGACAAATATTTCCAATTAATTTTATTTGGATATTTTTCGAGAAGATGAATAGCATTTGGATTTTTTGATAAATATTTCCAATTGATTTTATCAGGATTTTCTTCAAGAAGTTTGATAGCATTTGAATTAAATGATAAATATTCCCAATTGATTTTATCAGGATTTTCTTCTAATAAATATATAGCATTGGGATTAAATGATAAATAATTCCATTTAATATTATCAATATTAATCCATTTTAATAATTTATATCGTGGTTTTTGAATATATCCCGATATAATTTCACAAATATCACTTGTCATAAAAAAAACATTTGATAATAAAATCATTTTTTATTTAATTAAAATTATTTCTAATGTTTTTTGAATATTTTCATATATATCTTTATTTATAACTTCTTCAAATATTGATTTGTTTGATGAAAAATATTCCCAATATATTTTATCAGGATTTTCTTCTAATAAATGAATAGCATTGGAATTTCTTGATAAATTAAACCAATCTATTTTATCCCTATATTGTTCCAATATCTCTATAGCATTCTCATTATATGACAATGATTTCCAATCTATTTTATCAAGATTTTCTTTAAGGATTTTTATAGCATTTATATTACTTGATAAATAATACCAATTAATTTTATCCATTTGTTTTTCAAGCAACTTAATAGCATTGATATTAAAGGATAAATTATTCCAATCAATTTTATCAAGATTTTTTTCAAGTATTTCAATAGCATTCTCATTAAATGACAATGAATTCCAATCTATCTTTTCGGGATTTTCTTCAAGAAGTTTAATAGCATTCTTATTTCCAGATAAGAAATACCAATTAATCTTTTCAAGATTTTTCTTAAGAAGATTAATAGCATTTGGATTTCCTGATAAATAATTCCAATTAATTTTATCAGGATTTGCTTCTAGGAGTTTGATAGCATTTGGATTTGACGATAAATAATTCCATTCTATTTTATTAGGATTTTTTTCAAGAATATGAATAGCATTTCTATTTTCTGATAAATAGAACCAATTAATCTTTTCAAGATTTTCTTCTAATAAATGAATAGCATTTGGATTAAATGATAATAAATCCCAATTAATCTTTTCAGGATTTTCTCTTAAAAATGATATAGCTTTTATATTTCCAGATAATAAAATCTTATTTGTTAATTTACTTTTATCAATCCAATCCAATAATTTATATTCAGGTTTATAGATATATTTAGTTATCATAGAACATATATCTTGAGTAATATCCATCTTTTTAAGATGCTTATTAAAAAAATAATCAATTTTTATTTTTTATATTCATTATATTCAATCGATAATAATATTCCATTAAAATTATAATTAATATTTATTTGTTTATAATAATTTGAACTTAGAAAACATCCAATGATAAATGTAAATGGTTTATAATCATTTATAACAGATGGAAGAGATATAATTAAATTATCTGTAAATATAGTATTAATTCTTTCTTCGTTTTTAAAGAAATATTCATAATCAAAACTATTTGAATAAGAATGTTCTTGAGTATTGGGATAATAAGGATTAATCTTTGTAGTTTTACAATATTTAAATGTTTTCATTAAATTTAAAAAAATACTAATATTCATTATCCTCAATAATGAAATATAATTTTTAATTCCACATCTTAAAGCAGATGTTTTTATTGAATTCAATTCTAATCTTTTTAAATTATCATATGTATAATTAAAAATAATTAAAGATCTTTTAAAATTATGAAAAAAATTTATTTCACTTATATATGAAATATTATTATCAACATTCCAATTATGTATCTTTGGAATACTCGTATAAACTTTAAAATTGTTTTCATACGATTTTAAACGCAAATTTAAATGATTTATATTCGTATTTTTTAGAGAAAATTTACTAATATTATAATTATAATAAATATCATTGAAATCTAATTTATTATTTAACCCCTTTTGATATAAAAGTGTTGTTCCTTTCCATAATCTATTTTCAAAAGAATTATTCATTTCAAAAAAAGATGTGATAAATATAGCAATTGATAATAATAATTTCATTATATTTATTTTAATTCAAATATCTTTTAAATAAATTCATTTTCATCAGTATCATTATCTATAATATCTATCCAATTATCTAAAGTATTTTGTAAATTTTCATTTAAAAATTTAAATGATTCTTCAATAAATTCTATTCTTTCTGGATTAGTTTTTGGTTTTCTTTCAATATATTCAAATGTATTTATTATATATTTTATTTTTAATGAATCGTAATTATCTTTAATGTAATTTTTTTTTAAATATTTCTTAAATCTTATAAATTGGTCTTCTTTAAATTTTTTAAATAATATTGATATTTTATTATTAACTTTCTCATAAATTTTATATAAACTATTTTTAATAATTTCTCTTATTAAAATATCATCTATTTTTAAATCATCATCTTTTATTATTATTGGATTATTTGATGTATAAGTAAAAATACATATGCTTATCTTCTTATTCATAAACCTTTCATAATTTTTTCCTGATTTATCTTCATATTGATTATTTAATATAAATTTTTTAATAATATTCTTAATCATTATATCACATACATTTAATGATGATAATTGAGGTTGTATCAGAAATAATATTACATTATTTTTTGAATTTCCTATAATACAAGCATCAAAATTTAATTTAAAATCATCTGTATTTCCACAAAAATTTATAGAATGATTTATATTATATGTAATATCTTCATTAATATTTATATTTTCTTTATAAAAATCATATTTATTTTTTACTTCTTTAATTATATTATAATGATTTTTTATAGAATTTTTTAAGGAATTATCTGTTAGACAATTATTACAATTATTTAAATGTTTATGACATAAACAATTCCATTCTTTATTATGTATTTCTTTATCTTCTATTGATAAACTATTATTATATAAAATAAACATTGAATATATATCATTTATAGTTATTTCACTATAAAAATATTTATCACTTGTTTTTATTATAAATAATAAAATTAAAATTTCAATAGGACACAAATGAGGTAATTTATCATTTTCTAATAATGACTTTTCTATTTTAAGTTGAATATCTCTAATATATGATGATAATATTTTATTATAATTATAATATTCTGTTTTATTATTAATATCATATTCTAATAAAAATATATTATTTCTTAATTCATTTTCAAGTTTAATATCACCCCCATTTCTTCCATTTTTAAAATCACATAATTCTTTTAATTTATTATAATATTCTATTTTAAATAAAGATATTATATCATGTTTATTAATATTTTTATTAATAATAGCTTTAATTTGTAATTTAAAATTTATATCGACATTTATATCATTATAAATATTAACCATTAATTCATATTCAGTTATATAATATCTTAATATATGATGCCCCCAATCAATTATTTCTTCTTTATTATTATCTTTTTTTATTAATTCATCAAAATTAATATCTTTTGTTAATATTTTCTCATCTTCATTATTAATATATTGAATTAAATTATCAACTTTAATATTATTTTTAATATTTAATCTTTCATCTTCATAATATTCATCAATGAAATTATAAAATCTTTTATATATATTATCTTCCTCATTATCATTATCTATTCCAATATATATAAATTTCTTTTGTCTTGTTATAGCAACATGTAATAATGAATTATATATAATTTTATCTTTATTATCATCTTTACATAAAATTTCTAATGCTGTTTGATTTAAATTTAATAAAAATATAACTTCACAACCTAAACCTTTTGAAGAATGTATTGATAATAATTTTGTTGAATATTTACTTTCATTTAAATTAATTGGTTTATTACCATCACTTTTATGTATAAAACAAAATTCAAATGCTTTTCCATTATTAATATCTTCTATTTTATCTTTCCAATATTCATCATTTATTAAAACTTCTTCTTGATAATCTTTATTTAAAAATTTATTCATCCAATATTCATTTAATGATGTTTGTAAAAGCATTGATAAATAATTATTTTTCATAATAGGGAATATAAACATAAAATTATGTGGTAAATAATAATATTCATCAACTTTTTCTTTTATTCTTCCAATTATATTACTTAAATATTTATCTACTTTGTCTTTATTAAAATCATTAGAATATATTTTTGGTTGTTGATATATATAATATGGTTTTATATTATTTTCATGTTTATATTTACAATTACCATTACAACAACCTGAAATTTTAGGTAATTTGAAATTATCAAAATCAATTATATTATTAACAAAATCTATAAATTGATTATTATGAAATCTTCTTACTATATTTTCACCTGTATTCTTAATTATTTTTATATTAGGTAATTCATTATTTTCTAAATATGTATAAACATTTTTAGAAAACCATATAGATTGTAATTTATCACCTATTAAATAAACATCTATATATGTATTCTTCATTATTTCAACAATTGCTTCAATATAATCAATTTCTAAATCTTGAGCTTCATCTATTATTATTAAACATTCCTTATTCATTTTATATTTTCCTCTTGAATATTTGATATTTCCATTTTTTTCAATATCATCATTATAACCATTTTTTATAGAGTTTAATAATTTACTAAAATAATTCATTCCGTTTTGAGATTTATCTCCAATAGCATAAATATACGAATCAATAGTTCCTATTATTATTTCCAAATTTCTTTTGTTAATATTTATATCTATTTTATATTGATTTCCATTTTTATTATCAATAAATTCTTCAGGTATTATTTTATTATCTTTAATTTGTTCTTTAAATTCATTATATATAACATCTTTTGCTGAATGAATTTTTGTTAAATATATAAATAATGTTTTTTCTTGAAATTCTTCTTTACTTGCTAATAATTGAATACTTTCATATGTTTTACCACATCCAGCACCTCTTTGATTATGATATAATATAGTTTGAGGTATATTATAATTTTTCCATTTTAATTTATTTGATTTAATATCTTTTATAAATTTATCTTTTTTAATATATTCTATTACTTGTATCATATTACTTTTAACATTTTTAGGAATAACTTTAAAAATTTTATCTTCAATATCTATATAAATATATTCACAATCTATAAAACTCTCAAATTTCCATAAACAATTCTTAAATATTAATAAATATGTATCTTTCAATTCTTTTATTATTATCGAAGAATTTCCATCAATAATCCATATAACATCTAAATTATATAATCCATAATCATGATTTCTATTATTTATCTCATCTTTTTTAATTGATGAATGTTGTAATTCAATAACATTATTATTACATACAATATCAGCATTTCTAGAAGAAAATGAATTACTCTTTTTTTTATAATACACTTCTATATTATTAAATTTTTCTTGAAATGATTTATGCCATATATTATTATAATTATCATCATTAATTACATGTCTAAAATGTTTTATTCTATTTCCAGAATTTACAAAACATAATTTATGTTTATTTTTACAACAAATTATTTGTCCGTTATAATCTTCTATATTTATCCTTTCATATTTTTTTAATTCTTCATTATAATAATATGATATCTGAGAATTAAATGTTTTACAACAATCCATTAATCATTTTTCATATATTCAAATATCTTTTAAATAAATTCGTTTTAAAATTATTCAAAAGATTAGAAAAATGATTTTTCATATTTATCAATCATATAAGGATGTTTGTTGCCGAACTTAAAACTGAATTTCTCGAGCGTGTAGAAATTATTCTTAATCGTGAAGATTTAACCGATGTTGATAAAAAATCAATTATTGGAAAACTCTTCGTCGATTTTGAAAAAAGGAATAAGTCGCAACTTTCAAAATTAATTGTTCCACCATCAAAGGAAAAGCGCCAACCTACAGATTATAATAATTTCATCAAGGAAAAAATGGGAGAGTTGAAAGATGATATTATTCCAAGCAAGCTTCGGTTTAAGACTGCTTCTGGTCTGTGGAAAAAAAGATAAAATTTTATCTTTTTAATACGTATTTTCATTTTTGTATTAATAAATAGTAAAAGTAAAAAAAAATGATTTTTGTTATTTATAGAAATTTAGCTCTTCTAGCATAGATGTCAAAAGCAAACACTAAAGCAATTCTCGCCGATATTAAGTCCTATCTTGAAACAAACGATAAAATCGTCAAGAAGGATTTCTTAAAGGCGGTCGGTGAAGCATTTGATAAGAATAAGGGTGCTAAACCTAAAGCGTTAAAGCTGAAGGCGAAAGCAAAAGAAGAGGTCGAAGGTGAAAGCAAAATTGAAGCAGTCATGAAAAAGAAAGTGATGAAGGACAATCTCAATCCCGATGAAGACAAGCCGAAGCGGAAGTTGAGCGATTATCAACAATTTGCGAAAGAACAACTTGCTTTCCTCAAACAGCGTGAAGACGCTAAAGAGGAAGGTGAAGAGAAACTTAAGCAGAAAGATTTGATGAAACTCGTTGCTAAGCGATGGAAGTTGAAGAAGGAAGGGATTGATGAAACCGAGTGGGATGATAGAATAGCTGAGGATGACGAATAAATGGTGATAGAAGGGGGGGGCAAAAAAAGTATTTTTTGTCCTTTTATAAATTAAGACATGAGTGAATATATTGATAGAGGAAGTTATGGATGTGTTATTAAACCAAATATAAAATGCGATGGAACTTTTGGAAATAATAATATAACTAAATTTTTTTTTGATAAAAAAGAATATATTAGTGAAAAAAAAAATCATGAAAAAATAGAAAAAATTGATAAAAGAAATTCGTTTATTGTAAAGAAAATTACTAATTGTAAAATATTATTAACTCCTAAAATTAAATCTAAAATATTAAATTTAGATTTATGTGAATTAACATCTGATTATGTATATCAAATAACATATGAATATGGAGGAATTGACCTTTTTAATTTATTATCTGAAAAATATTCGATTTTATTAAAAATAAATTTATTTGTTTTTTTACAAAATTTTGCTAATATATTCGATGGTCTATCTAAAATTAATAAAAATGGTTTATGTCATTTTGATATTAAAATTAATAATATTTTATATGATCCAATTAAAAATAAATTTAAAATTATTGATTTTGGTTTTTTGAATAATATTAATAAATATAATCTATTTTTATATAATAGATATCTATATTTTCCTAATGATACTAATATATTAATGTCTATAATAAATAATAATAATTTCTATAAGGATTTAAAATATTATAAATTAAATACTAATAAGCTAGTTTTAATTTTAAAAAAATATATCGTAATTATAAATGAAATATATGAAAAAAATAAAAATCCTTATTTTCAAAAATTATTAGTATTAATAAATGATATATATAACTATTTTAATATAGATATATTTACGAATTTTGATTATACTATTTTCGAAAAAATTTATTTGAAACAAATAAAATTATCTACAATTTATAAAGATTTTGGTAATAAAATTGATGTATATATGCTTGGAATACTTTTATACGAATTTCTATTATTTATTTTTATAAAACTTGAAAATAATCCTACCATCACAAAAATACCATTAAAATTATTCCATTTAATTAAAAAAATGGTTATTTTAAATCCATATGATAGAATTACTATTCAACAAGCAACAAAAGAATTTAAATCAATTATGAAAAAATAAAAAACATCTTGTGTGGGGATCGAACCCACGACCATTAGGTTAAAAGCCTAACGCTCTGCCTTCTGAGCTAACAAGACATATTTAAATAAATAAAAATAATCTTTAAATAGTTTTTATAAAGTCCAAAAATACTAATATTGGAACTTTCCACCCTCCAACAAATCCATTTCAAACATTCATTTTCCTCTCCCAACTCATAACAACCTCATCGACTGGCATATAATTGTAGTCTTCGAAGTCCTCCTGAACATTCTCTTCAACAACGAAGATTTCTTCGTCATCATAAAGCTCTCCATTGTAAGCGATGTATGGCATCTCGGTTCAGGACGAATATTAAGATGATTGATTTATATCATTTTTAGTTGATATTGTATATTTTTAATACAAATAAATAAAAATAATAAAAGTCCAAAAATACTAATATTGGAACTTTCCACCCTCCAACAAATCCATTTCAAACATTCATTTTCCTCTCCCAACTCATAACAACCTCATCGACTGGCATATAATTGTAGTCTTCGAAGTCCTCCTGAACATTCTCTTCAACAACGAAGATTTCTTCGTCATCATAAAGCTCTCCATTGTAAGCGATGTATGGCATCTCGGTTCAGGACGAATATTAAGATGATTGATTTATATCATTTTTAGTTGATATTGTATATTTTTAATACAAATAAATAAAAATAATAAAAGTCCAAAAATACTAATATTGGAACTTTCCACCCTCCAACAAATCCATTTCAAACATTCATTTTCCTCTCCCAACTCATAACAACCTCATCGACTGGCATATAATTGTAGTCTTCGAAGTCCTCATCAAACTCGTCCTGAACATTCTTTTCAACAACGAAGATTTCCTCGTCATCATAAAGTTCTCCATTAGAAGCAATGTATGGCATCTTAGTTCAGGTTAAAATATCAATACCATTTTATAATCATTTTTTTTCAATTATTAAAAAAAATAATACATTTTACTTAAAAAGATATACCAATTTCTTCTAATTTTACTGCTTTATAATTTAATAAATTTTTTTTTAAATCTTCATAAATAAATAATTCATGTCCAGTTCTTAAATAATTATTATAAAAATTTATTTCATCGTAAATTGGTTGTTTATCTTTTTCGGGTAAATCTTTTAATTGTTTATCATAAAAAGAATTATCTATATGTATTAAATGATGAATATAAATATTTTCTTTTATATTTTCTCTTCTTTTAGGATATGTATCTATTCTTTTTGTATTAACTAATGTTAATAAATGTTTTGGATTTTCCATACTATGTTCTTCCAATTTAAAAAATAAATATGTTTTATCCAGAATTTTAAATCTATAATATAAAATAACTCTTTTAGTTGATTTATTTTTAGGATTAATAGATTTCCGATTAGTTTCTTGATCACATAAAAAATTAATTTTATTATTAAAAACATATTCCATTTTAAAACAAAAATGTTTACCACAAAGAGATTCTAATTTTCTTTTTAAAATATTATCACTTAAAAAATTTTCTACACATTTTTCAGCACTTTCAACTTTATCTTTATCATAAACTTTTTTATGAGTTGTTGTAATATGAGCATTCGTTGATTTTACTTTCCCATTACAACTATTATTAGCAGTGTCATTAAATGTTAAAAAATTAAATAATTCATTATTATTATCTTGAAATATAATTGTTCCAGACAAAAAACACATATTATTTTTTTTTAAAAAAGTAAATAAATATTTAACAAATAATATAACATTATCATCAACTTCTTTTATTTCATCTTCATCTATTTCATCTATTTCATCTATTTCATCTATTTTATCTTCATCTATTTTATCTTCAACTTTATATACATTAGATCTTTTTTTTAAAAAGAAAGACATTTATTAATTATAAATTATAAAAAAATAAAAGAATACTTCCAGAGGGGATTGAACCCACGACCTTACGATTATTAGTCGTACGCTCTGACCAACTGAGCTATAGAAGTATAATTATATTAAAATTCATTTCTTTATATCATTTTTAAAAATATTTATTTGATGGAAAAACATATTATAACAATTCAAAAATGGTTTATAGGAAATATATATAGATTAAACAATTTACCATTAATATTATATAAAATAAGGAATTATTTATTATTACAAAAATTATTATTAAAGAATTTGGTGATAGGATTAAAAGTTATGATATATTAATATTTGATTATATTCTTCTATATAAATATATCTATCTATTTTATCTTCTCCATTTAATACTGAAATATTCCCTAATTCATTATTTTTATATACTTCTTCTTTTCCACTAACAATA
>Ga0207934_1000010_pt1 | contig 76677 bp, 76 predicted proteins | sample LakMenE22Apr09ns_FD_150724 | JGI IMG/M metagenome (GOLD analysis project Ga0207934, IMG submission 150724) | Freshwater microbial communities from Lake Mendota, WI - 22APR2009 deep hole epilimnion (SPAdes) | ecosystem: Environmental > Aquatic > Freshwater > Lake > Epilimnion/Euphotic zone ... | reverse complement strand
CTACACGTTCTATAATTAAAAAAAATAGAAATATTCCAGTTACAACAGATACTATAATAATCACTTCTAAAAAAGGAAGACCAACAAAACAAGTAAACTATGGAAAAACGAAACTTGCTACTATTATTCAATCATCACAATCAGCTATTCATCCACAATCTCCTCAACAATCTCAACCTCCTCAACAACATCCACAATCTCCTCAACAATCTCAACCTCCTCAACAACATCCACAATCTCCTCAACAATCTCAACCTCCTCAACAACATCCACTATCTCCTCAACAATCTCAACCTCCTCAACAACATCCACAATCTCCTCAACAATCTCAACCTCCTCAACAACATCCACAATCTCCTCAACAATCTCAATCATCACTTGCTATAGGACATCGACAATCTCAAAAAAGAACTAGAAATAATTCTTCTAGTGATGAAACATCTACGAAAAAAAGAGGTTTAATGATTTAAAGACAATATATTTATTATTTTTATAAGAAATGGATGATATAACTATCGTTTCTGCTTTATTTTCATTGAAGAAAAATAAATATAATAGCATGGATATTTATAAATTTTGGGGAAGTAATCTTTTAAGTAATGTAAATAAAAATTTTGTAATTTTCACAGATGAAGAAAATTATGATTTTATTTGTTCTTTAAGAACAAATGAATTAAAAGAAAAAACAAGAATTATTAAAACAAAAATTGAAGATTTTTATATGTATAATCATCTTGAATATCTTAAAAAAGATTTTATTAGAGACCAGCAACAACATATTCATAATGTAGATTTATATTTAATTTGGAATGAAAAATTAAATTTTATTAAAAAAGCAATTGATTTAAATTTCTTTAATTCATCTTATTATGCTTGGTGTGATATTGGTTGTGTTCGTAATAGTTTATATCCAGAATTATATCTTAAAAACTTTCCTAATCTCTCAAATATTATTGAAGATAAAATATATATGACTAATGTTGATTGTGATTTTGTAGAATATAATTTTAAAAATCCTTATGATGATAAATATCTATATACTAATGGAACTATTTGTGGGGCTTTTTTTATAGGTAGAAAAGAATTATTGACTAAAATGTATGATATTTATTATAATGAAATTATGACTAATTTTATTAATAAAGATTTATTTATAGGACAAGATCAAGCTTTATATATTTCTTTATATCTTTCTTATCCTAATTTAATTAAATTAATTAGTGGAGAAAATGATGAATATACTATCCAATTTTCACAATTAAAATGGTTTTATTTCCTTAAATACTTTTCATAAAAAAATGATTTAAATCAATAATATAACTATTAATTAATTAATGGATCAACTTAAAGATGATTTCTGTTGGGATATATTGGATAGCTATTATCTAAAAACTAACTCAACAGAAGTAATCAACCCATTAATCAAACATCAAATAGATAGTTATAATAAATTTATAAATACTACTTTACCGCAAATTATTTCAGGTTTTAATCCTATTAAGATAAATACTAATACTAAAAATAATGAAGTTGATAGTAATATTCAAAAGATTTATATTAATGTCTTACAACCATCTTTAACAAAACCTACATATCAACTTGGTGATGGAACACAGACTATTATGACCCCTCATATAGCTAGAATGAATAATTTAACTTATTCTAGCACATTATATGTGAAGGTTCATATTATTATCGAAGTTATGAATGAAGAAGGTTTTATTTCTAAAATTGATAAATATGTTAATAATATTGCTATTGGTAAAATTCCTATCATGGTTCGTTCTGGTGCTTGTATTTTAAGTCAAATTCCAGCAATCGCTGATAGGAATAATAATGAATGTAGATATGATTTCGGTGGTTATTTTATCGTAAATGGTAATGAAAAAGTTCTAATAATGCAAGATAGAATTAATGAAAATGATACACTTATCTTTAGTCCTAATAATAATAGCGATGGTATTTATGCTGAAATTAGGTCTATGAGTGATGCTAGTTATTTACCACCAAAGACTACTAGTTTAAATATGACAGGAAAATCTAATCACATGGGAAGAACTATTAAATTAAATACTTCTTTCTTGAGAACTGAAATCCCTGTTTTCATTATGTTTAGAGCATTAGGAATTATTAGTGATAAGGAAATATTAGAACATATAGTTCATGATATTTCTAATGATGATAATAAGAAAGTTATAGCTCAATTAATGGCTTGTTGTGAAGATGCTTGTGATATTCATACTCAAGAACAAGCTGAAGAATTTATCATTAAAAATATGAATGGTATAATGATGATAATAAGAAAGTTATAGCTCAATTAATGGCTTGTTGTGAAGATGCTTGTGATATTCATACTCAAGAACAAGCTGAAGAATTTATCATTAAAAATATGAATGGTATTAATAAGAATTCACCAAATGCTATTAAAATGTTAAAAGAAACTATTATTAATGATTTCTTACCTCATACAAGTAAGAATTATAGAAGAAAAGCATTATATTTAGGTTATATGCTTAATAAAATGATTAGAATTTATCTTAAATATGATCATTATGATAATCGTGATAGTTATATCAATAAAAGAATTGATACCCCTGGGGTTCTTATGAGTAATTTATTTAGACAATGTTATGGAAAAATGACGAAAGAAATCAAAGCATTAATCGAAAGAGAAATGAATTTATGGAGGTCTAGTCATTCATCATTAACTACTGATATTATTAGTGATACAAATATTCATAGATATTTCAAACATTCTCTATTAGAAAGTTGGTTAAAATATTCACTTTCTACTGGAAATTGGGGTATTAAAAGTATTGGAAGTTTTCAAAACATCCGTCAAGGTGTTTCGCAAGTTCTTAATCGTATGTCATACGCATCGACATTATCACATTTAAGACGTATTAATACGGCTATGGAAAAGAATGGAAAACTTGTTCAACCCAGAAAATTAGATAATTCTCAAATTAATATGATTTGTCCAGCTGAAACTCCTGAAGGGGCTTCTGTTGGATTAGTTAAAAATATGGCTTTAAGCACAAATGTTTCAATCGCGATGAATTCAACACATATTCGTCAAATTTTAGCAGAACTTGGAACAAATATTTATGATGATAGTTATAATATTGATAAAGATAAATCAAGCACTTATTTGAAAGAATTAGGTAATATTTCTAATGTATATGTTCAAATTAATGGAGATATCATTGGTTATCATGATAATCCTATTGAATTATATAAAACTCTTAAACATTATAAGAGATGTGGTATTATTTATCCTATGACTTCGGTTGTATGGAATATTATGAAGAAAGCTATTATTGTTAGCACAGAAGCAGGTCGTATGTATAGACCTTTATTAATAGTTGATTATAATCAAGAAACTCATAAGAGTGAATTACGTATTATTAGAATTTTAAAAGAAAAGGGAATGAAATGGAATGATTATATTAGAAATAAGACATTTGATAATTTCATTGTTCCTAATATTGATAATGAAGAAGGTTTTATTGAATATTTAGATTGTAATGAAATCAATAATTCTATGATTATTATGAATTGGAAAGATTTGTATAAGGAAGTTAGTGGAAATTATATGCCTATTAGATATACAAATTGTGAAATTCATCCAAGTTTAATGAATGGTATTTTAGGAGTTAATATTCCTTTCAGTGATCATAATCAATCTCCTAGAAATTGTTATCAATGCCTAGGAGAATATGAGAAAGTATTATTAAGTAATGGTAATTATAAATATATATGTAATATTAAAATTGGCGATGAAGTAGTTTGTTTCAATCCAAAAGATATGAAAACAAGTATTTCAAAAGTCGTATATCATTATAATAGAATTACTAATAAATTAGTTTATAATATTAAAGTTATTTCTGGAAGAACTATTACAGCTACTTATGACCATGACTTTATGACTAATCAAGGTTGGATTAAAGTTAAAGATTTAGATGATACTATGAAATTGGGTATTCATATTCAAGCAGATTATGTTGATAATACTACAATCAATGTTGTTAAAATTACTGAAAATCTTAATAATGATGATTATTATATGCCTATAATTGCTCGTTTAGCTGGATATTATCAATATAACAATATCCTATTTAATTCAAAAGAAGATGAAGAATGTTATGAAAATGATATTATTTCAATTGGTTTTAAAGATGGTATTTATGATATTAGATTTAAATTATTTATTGATGAAATAATTTCGAAAATAGGTATTTGGTTAATGAATTCAAGTAAATTAGTTAAAAGAGAATATCTTGCTGGTTATTTAAGTAATAATCATAGCAAATCTAAAATTATTAATAATTTAATTGAAGAATTTAATATTCTAAATAATAATGATTTATATAATATCATTGGTATTCGTTATAATTATAAGAAATTTAGAGAATTAGCAATCAATTATGAATATTCTAAATATCAATTAGAAACTTATAGATATGATGAAAATATTGTTAAATATTCTTTAGAAGAATTCACAAAAATAATAGAATTTCAAGGAAATATGATATTTATCCCATTCTTAACTAAATTCATTAATACTAATAATAAAATTAGCGATTTAACTATCGAAAAATATGATTATCATAGTTTCATCGGTGGAGATGGTTTCGCTGTTAGTAATTGTGCTATGGGAAAACAAGCATTAGGAATTTATATGAGCAATTTCAATAATAGAACAGATACTATGGGAAATATTATTAATTATCCTCAACGTCATATAGTTTCAACTAAATTATCCAAATATACATATTCAAATGAATTACCATCGGGTGTAAATGCTATCGTAGCTATTATGACCCATACCGGATTTAATCAAGAAGATAGTGTTATGATTAATAAATCAGCATTAGATAGAGGATTATTTACAAGCACTTATTATAAAATTATTAGAGACCAGTGTACTAAAAATCATAGTTCAAGTGAAGAAGAAATATTCGTTAATCCTAAAAGTATGTGTAGTGTTAAGAATTTATCATATGAAAAATTAGAAGAAGATGGTTTCTGTCCTAAAAATACTTATGTAGAAAATGGTGATGTTATTATCGGGAAAGTTATGCCTAGAAAGTTAAATGGTAAAACAACTTATCAAGATAATAGTATTTCAATGAAAGCTAATGATGATGGATATGTTGATATGAATTATGTAGGAACTAATAGTGAAGGTTATAAGTTCTGTAAAATTCGTATTAGAAAAAATAGAAAACCTGAAATTGGAGATAAATTAGCTTCTAGATCAGCTCAAAAAGGTTCATTAGGTATGATTTATGACCATAAAGATATGCCTTTTACGAAAGATGGAATTGTTCCTGATATTATTATTAATCCTCATGCTATTCCATCGAGAATGACTATGGCACAACTTATGGAATGTATTATGGGAAAAGTTGGATGTCAATTAGGAGCTTATGGAGATGCTACGCCATTTTCAGGATGTTCAGTTGATGATATTGCTAAACATTTAGAAGAAGGAGGAATGGAAAAACATGGTAATGAAATTATGTATAATGGAAGAACAGGAGAACAAATTAAAACGGAGATATTCATTGGTCCCACATATTATCAAAGATTGAAACATATGGTAACTGATAAAATTCATTCGAGAGGTAGCAATGGTCCAATTGTTATGCTTACTAGACAATGTAGTGAAGGTCGTGCTAGAGGTGGTGGATTGAGATTAGGAGAAATGGAAAGAGATTGTTTCATTGCTCATGGTTCATCATTATTCTTGAAAGAAAAGATGTTAGATTGCGCTGATAATTATCGAGTATTTATTTGTAAAGAATGTGGAATGATTGCTACAGTTAATACTGAAAAGAATATTTATAAATGTCATTATTGTAAAAATTCAAATGATATTGTTCAAGTTAGAATTCCATACGCATTCAAATTATTAACACAAGAATTACAAACTATGAATGTAGTTATGAGATATATTTGCGAATAAATTTTAACCAAGCTAAATAAAAAAGTTTAGAAGATTTTTTATAAAATTCGGGATGAAATTGAACTCCTATATTTTTTTCATAAAACCCCATATAAATAATATTTTTATATTTAATACTTACTTTCCATTTTTTAGGAAGTTTAATTATATAATCATGATGATTAAATTTATAATTTGTTTTTTTTATTAAAAATGGTTTATTTATTTTTAATTTTTTATCATAAAAATTATAATTTTTACTTTTGAATGATTTAATATTTGCTAATGATGAATAATAATATACTAAATATTGAAATCCATAACATATTCCTAAAATTGGAATATTAGATTTAAATACTTCATCTGGTATTATTCCCTTATTATCCTTTTTAATTCTAAAATCTGAACCTGATAATATTATTCCATTTATATCCCCTTTTTTTAATATCTTAATAATTCCATTCTTATCATTCCAATTCTTAATAATCAATTTAGATTTTCCTTTAAAAATTTTCTTAAAACTAATCATTTTCTTTTTAAATTTATCAGGTTTTGAATATAAATTAATTAATAAAATTTTCATTTCTATTTTTTATAAATATATTTGTAATGATTTGTTATAATGTATTTATATAAATGATTTATTCATAATATTATAGATATATGGCTTCTATTCAATTTTTCGTTGATGAAATTAAAAAGATTTATTCTATTTCTAAAGATTTTGCTGTAGGTTCATATTATTTCAATGAACCTATGGATATAGATATTAGCGATATCGCCGAATTCGCTTGTTCCATATCTTCGAAATTAGATTTAGAAAATTGGTTCTTATGTGCTAATGGAAATTATTTCGTCTTAGAAATTGAAAATAGATATATGGTAATTTATTTCGCAGATGATAGAAATGATAATGCTACTGAATTTGTTATTCGTCGTTGTAATAACGAAATGGAATATAATAATTTAATGTTAGCAATATCATAATTTTTATTATTTAATACGCACATCTTGATATTCCTTATAAATAAATTTTGGCATTATACTTCCTACCTGAGTTTCTTGAAATACATTATTTAAATCTTCACCTTTTGTTACTGAAGAACTCATATAAACTGGTTGTTCCAATGATTTTTGTCCTAATGATGTACATATAGGAGGTCTATAACGAGCATCTCCCGTATAAGATTTTTGTTTATAATCAATTGGATTATAGACACGAACATATACCTCGCTATTTTCAGGTAATTCATTAGTTATTTGTCTTATCTCATTCGGTTTTTCTATAGGAATTTCTTCATTCTTTGGTTTTACTTCATTTTCTTCATTTACTAATAATTTCATATTTGGATTAGAAGCAATAGCATTATTTACTAATCTTTTAATAGTTGATTGAATATCTCCATTTTCTTCAGTATTAAAATTCTCTTTTATAGATTTAGAAGCAATAGCATTATCTATTAATCTTTTAATAGTTGATTCAATATTATCATCAGTTTTAAAAGGCTCTTTTGAAGGTTCATTAGAATTATCTATTAATCTTTTAATAGTTGATTCAATATCACCATTATCATCACTATTAAAAGTTTCTTTTAAAGGTTTATTAATATGTTCTTCAGTATTAAAACCTTCTTTTTTTAAATAATTATTTATTTCACTTACATTTGATACATTAGGTGGAGTTTCTTGTTTAACTATAGGAACAGGTTCTTTGGTAATTTTAGATAATTCTTTTTTAAGAGTTTCTACATCCATATCTTGATTTTTATCTATAATACCTCCTTTAGAATTTTTAATAAATTCTTCAGCTTTTAATTTTAATTCAAGAAGATTATAATATTTATTAAATATCTCCAATAATATTTTCTTAGTTATCGTTCTAGTAGTTAAAACATCATTTTCAAATGTTAAATAATTATCTGCTTCTAAAAATGCCTTAAATAAATATTTATTACTTCTCAAATGAATATAACAATCTCTTAAAGGCATTAGAATATTATCATTTGGTTCTTTTTGATATTTATTTTTATATAAAGTAATTATTTTTCTTAATAAATTTCTTTTTGCTATTGAACTTTCAATACCTCCTTCAGCGAGATTATCTTGAACTTTTGTTAATTTCTCATATTCATAAGAATTATATAATTCTTCAATTAAATCTTCCTTATTTTTAAGAATTTTAAGTTTTAACTCTTCCATATTTGGAGCACGATCTAATATTCTCTTATAAATATCTATAATTTCATATTCTGTTAATTCTTCTTTTAAATATGGATTAGAAGGTTCGTATATTATTGGTATTAAGTCTTCAATGGTATTCTGGTCATAACTTCCAGTTGTAAAATCTTCACTAAAATAATATTTACGATTAATAATTAAAATTGAAAAAAATGTAATTATTAAAAGTATTATAATAGGAAAAATTATATTCATTATTCTACTTTTAAATAATTATAATTATTCTATTTAGAAAATGAAAGATTATGAAAAATATATGATTGATAATTTTAAATTATCTCCAATAGAAAGATTTATTTTTGGAAAAAGAGATACTAATACTTTATCTCATTATGATATTTATTTAGCGGATGATTATATCAAAGAAGAATTAAATATAATAGAAAAATATAAATCTACTAAAGATATCGAATTAAAATATTTATTAGAATTTAATAAATATGCTATTGATAATAAAATATATCTATTATTATTTGCTTGTTTTGAAAATTTTATTTTATCATATTTAGATGATAATGATAATCTTTATCCAAAAAATCCAATTCATAAAAAATCAAGAGATAAAGATTTTGATAAATTAATTTTATGTTGTATTGAAAAAGCTAAAGAAGGTTTAAAATTAAAAATTACATATCCTAAAATTATTATTAAAAAATTTATGGATGATATTAAAAAATATAAAAGATTTTCAAATTTATATAATTTCATAAAAAATCATTATTATCCCTATTGTAGAAATGAAATTGGATTATGTTATATTAAAAATGGTAAAGAAATTTATTCCAAATTTGTAAAACAAAATACAGGATATTTAGATATAACTCCAGAAGAAATACATAAATTAGGATTAGATTTATTAAAAGATGTTAAAAAAAATTCTAAAAAAGTTCTTTATAAATCTGGTGAAGAAATGTATAAAGATTGTTTAAAATATAGAGATTATGTTTATAAACATGTTATACATAAATATTTTCATTATATTCCAAAAAAAACTTATACAATTAAAAAAATAAATGATAAAAATTCTCCATTAGGTTATTATAAATCATTAGAAAATATAGTATTTATTAATATTTCATATTATAATGAAATTAGTAAAGAAGAAATTCATTCTTTAATAATGCACGAATGTCTCCATAGTTATCACTTTCAATATATGAAATATTTAAAAATACCTAAATATAAATATTATAAATATTTTAATACTGCTCTTGTAGAAGGTTTCGCCTTTTATATGGAAACTTATTGTGAGAATTATAATGATAATAATGATAATGATATGACTATTATGAGAAAAGTGCGTTTAGTCGTTGATACAGGTATTAATTATTATGGATGGACTTATAAAAAAGCATTTGATTTTATGAAATTATATATGCCTAATAAAATAAGTGATATTAAAAATGAAATAGAAAGATATATTTGTTATCCATCACAAGCTATTAGTTATATGATTGGTAAATTACATATTATTAAATTAAGAGATGATTATTTAAAAAAAGGAGGCAATATTAAAGATTTTCATCAAATATTACTTACAGAAGGATTAGCTAGTTTTAATACAATTGATAAAAAATTCTATTCTTCCAATTCATAAACTATCATATATGCCGAATTATTACTTTTTAATTGTTCAATTATATCATCATTATTATATTTAATAACATTATTATCATTATATAAATAATAATTTTCAGTTAAATTACATAATGCTACATAATGACCTCCTAATAAATTTCCAGAATGTAATCCTAATCCTTGAATATTATAAATTTGATTTATCTTAGCTGTTTCAATACATTCCTCACTAAAATTAATAACATTATTTATATAAATATTCATATTATTTTTTTCAAATGTTTCATTAAATCGATTTAGAGATATAAATAGAATTTTTGGTAATTTCCATATCTTCTTCATCTTCATATATGAACATTTCTCTTTACATCTTTCACATCTCCAATCATCAGCTTCTCTTATTTCTCGTATAAGACTTTTAATTATTAAATTAGCAATTGATTGATTTTCTTCAATATCTAAAGACATTGATATAAATGGTTCAAATGAATAGGATTTATGCTTACATTTAGAACATTCTATTATATTAATAAATGAACCTTGAACATTTCTAGTTAATTCACAAGTTTTTTTATCATTATGAAGATATATATCATAATCGTGTTTATCATTTATAGATGATATATATGGAATAGGTCTTGAATTAACTGATGTTTCTTCAAATATCTTATTATATAAATATAACCATAATTCATTAATATCAATTTCTTCATATTTATTAAATATTCCTTTGAAAGTTTCAAAGAAGTGATTGATGAATTTATGTGGGGTAATTGACTTATGTTGAATATGAATTAAATCAATTATTTCTATTAATTCATTTGTTAAGGAATTAGAAGGAGCCAATGAATTTAATATAATAGAACGAAGAGTATTATTTCTTATAATAATTTGAAGAATACTATTAATAGCACAAGTACCACCTAAGTTTTGAATTCCTTCCATTAATTTATTTATTAAAAGAAACATTCATTTTTTAATTAATAATAAATACTAATTATAAGAATTATGGGAGATTATTGTAAAGATTTAAAAGTTATTCCACAATTTGTGGGGTCTTGTTGGTTTAATTCAATATTAATGTCAGTTCTTTATAGCCAATATTCTAGAAGAATTATAACTAAAGTAAGTAAGAATTGGAATAAAAAAGATAAATTTTTAAATATTTTAAGATATATTCTTAAAAAAAATTATAATGACCCTTCTATTGCCTATTATTATAATCAAATACAACCACAATTATTATTATTTAAATACTTGAAAAAATATGATATTAAAAAAGAAAATATTTTTAAGGAAAAAATTAAAAAGAATATTATTAATTTTGGATGGAATAATTTTTATTATCCTAATTTTCTTAAAAATTTAGATCCAAAAACACTCGATATATTTTATGATAAAGATACTAATACTTATATCGTCGATTTTCATAAAAATATTGAGATGACTTATACCGATGAAATTAAAACTAATTATAATTATAAAAAAATTAATGTCCCGAAAGAAAGAGGAGAAATTTTAAAAAAAATTAATGATATTCCTAATTATATCATCGTTTATCATTCAGATCTTATTAGTAATAAAATTATATCAAAAGGATATAATGTTTTACATAAATATAATAGATTTGAAGCAGATACTTATGATTTATCATCTTATTATATAAAATTCGATGGTATCAAAGAATATAAAGATATCATTACTTTTAATGGAGTTAGATATATATTAGATAGTTGTCTATTAAATAATTTTGATAATGGTTCTAATAAACATTCAATTGTTGGTATTACTTGTAATGGAAATAGATATGTTTATAATGGTTGGACTACACAAACAAATGATCCTGCTATGAAAGATAATAAAATTAAAAATGGTAATAATTTTCCATGTTCTTTAATGAATTTTAATTGGAATTTAAGAAAAAATGAAGAATTTTGTCTAAATTCAAAATTATGTAAATTAGATTTTGTGAAAAATAAAAATGATTTATGTTTTTCTTTTGCTAAAGGTGATAGAACATTAGTTTATGTTCGTATCGAAGAAGAAAAAACTAATGCTATTACCACTTTAAATAGTAGTGCTGTTAAATTATCAGATATTAAAGAACTTGTAAGAGATATATATCAAATAGATAAACTTGATGAAAAAGAATTAAGAAATCATCTTTTATTTTTTGCTATTAAAGATTATAAAGGGAAAACAGATGCTGAATTAAATTTGTTTGTTAAAGAATTTTTAAAAGGGAAAACTAAAGAAAATATGAAAGAATTATTATTTAATAAATTAATTGAAAATTATGATATTCCTAAAAAAAAAATAAATAATTATATTTCTCGTAAAAGTGTTTATGATAAATTTAAATCTTTTAAAAATTTCAAAGGTAAATTATTAAAACAACAAGTGTTTTTAGCAGATTTTATTAAAGATAATTATTCTTCTATCGATAAAATGCTTTTATTTCATGGAATAGGAACAGGTAAAACATGTACTTCTATAACTATCGCTGAAAGTATTATGAAAGAAAATGTAAATATGAAAACTTTAGTAATATTACCAGCAAGATTAAAAACAAATTTTATAGATGAATTAATTTCTGAAAATTGCGGAATGAATAAATATATATCATCAAAAGATTTTAATATTTATATTAATGTTAATACATCTAAAAAAGATAAGGATATTATTAGGAAAAAATTAATGAAAAAAATTAGTGAAAATTATGAAATTATTTCTTATGAAAATCTACGAAATAGATTAATAAAATCAACTGATATTAAACAATCAATCGATGATATTACAAAAAATAGAATTATTATTATTGATGAAATTCATAATTTAATTACTACAAAAATTAATAGTTATGTAATTGAAAATATATTAAAAAATAATAAAATTCCTAAAAATACAAAAATGATTAATGGAGTAATTATGAGATTAATGACATTATTAGCAAATGAAAATTCTAAATTCTTCTTATTAACCGCTACCCCCGTTTTTGATAATTTTGGTCAATTTATTGAATTAGTTCTTAATTTATGTCCAAATATTAACGAAAATGAATTAAAAAGAAGTATTAATGATTTAGAATTTTTAGTTGAAAAATTAAGAGGTAAAGTTAGTTTCTATAAATTAAATGATTTGAGCGATTATCCTAAAACTATTATCGATAATATAGAAATCCCTTTGAGTATTACTCAAGATAATTTAATTAATACTTTCGAATTACCTATTAATGCTAATTCTAATATGTTCTGTATTAGCGAAAGACAAATCGCTATTTCCGTTTATGGTTTAAATAAAAAAGATAAGGTTTTTTCTAATCTAAGGGAATATGCTCCTAAATTAAAAAAATTATTCGAATTATTAGAACTTAATGGAAAACACGTAGTTTATTCAAATTTTATTAATTATTGTCTATATCTAATTGCTTCATATCTAAAACAAAATGGTTGGAATAATTTCATCGAAGACGGAATTAAGAAAAATAAAACATTCGTTCTATGGGATGCTTCTTTAACTGATGATAATAAACAAGATGTTAAAAATATTCTTAATTCAGTTAATAATATAGATGGTTGTGATATAAAAGTTGTTTTAGGTTCCCCGTCTATCAAAGAAGGTATTTCTTTTAAACATATTCAACATCTTCATCAAATAGATCCAGTTTGGAATTCATCCGCAAAAACTCAAGTTGAAGGTAGATGTATTCGTTTTAAATCTCATGAAGACATTCCTTTAAATCATCCAACATTAAAAAGAGAAGTTGTTATTCATAATTATATTTCAGTAGCTATAAAAAATGGATTAGTAAAAAAAACATGTGATAGTAAGATTTATTATGAAATTATTAAAAAGAAGGAAAAAGTTATTTCATTAATTGAAAAATTATTAATGAAAGTTTCTATTGATTATTATTTATGGAATGATGATAAATCTCCTAAAAAATCTTCAAATATTTCATTATCAAAAGAAAAGGAAGAATTGGTAGAAATATTAAAAAAGAAAACAGCTAAAGAAAGAAATATAGAAAAGAAATTTGGTAATAATTGCCCAGTTATTAGAAGACCTTCAGATAATAAATGTAATAATCCCAATTTCCCTTTTATTAGAGATAATGCTAAAGGTTTTCCTTGTTGTTATAAGAAGGATAAGAAATAAGACATCTATCATAATATAGATCTCCAGCATTATCTTGAATATCTGTTATAAAATCTTGAGATTGATTATAAAAATTATAATTATCATGAATATAGATATTTAAATTAAAATCTTGAGCCAATTCACTTAAATATGAATCAATCTGTTGATTAATTGGAAATATATTATTTAAATTTAATATTTTATTAATCCCTTTCTTATTTATTATATAAGCATTTGTAAAAAAAAATCGTTTAACTTTTGATATATCCTTATTTATTTTTATTTTTGAATAATTATTTTTACTTAATAGATATATATCCCAATCATTAGGAATATTAGATATACGATAATTAATTTCCTTTATACTTATTTCATTAAATATCGTATCATCTTCAAATATTAAAAAATTATTTCCTTTAAGATTTATTATTTGTTTCCATAAATAATAATGACTTAAAAAACATCCTATAGCATTAATATTAGTTAATTCATAATGACAAATTCTCTTCTTATTTTTTATACTTTTAATTCCAATATCACCTATAATATTATTCTCTATTAATTTTTGAAGATTTAATGTAGAACCATCTATAGCATAAAAAACTTCAAATGGAATATTCAAATTATATTTAGAATTAAAAAAAGATAATCTTTCAGGTCTAGTTTTTAAATTTATAACAAATATTTTTGAAATCTTATTCTTATCATTATATTCACTATAATATTTAATTATTATAGCTATAATTATTATTACTATCAATATCAAAAAAAAAACCATTTTTAATATTTCTTAGAAAAGTTTTCTTTGGTGAAATCGTAGAGAAATTGACTGAAATAGAAACTAATAGATGTCCTCAATACAGACTTTGAAATACCCAATTGATGAAACTTGAAATTCTTGAAAATTTCTACAATACTTTCATTCTTTCCATATTTCTTATTCTTTATGAGATTTAACGGAGAAACACCAATGAGCGAAAGAGTGATGATTGAAAGATTATGAAGATGGTCATCCTTCTTCTTTAAGGATAGATATGAATAATTAAAACATACGTCCCTTAAGAAGATAGACGCAAATCCAATTCCAAATCCTCGAATTCCATAGCTCCTATAAATGAATTTTGAACTATCATTTAGAGATATATTGTTAAACCAACTATGATATTTGACGAGTTGAATAGGATTTGTTAGAAGATTACATGCGAAAGAGGTCATGAAAGCAGTATGAAAAGGCGAGTAATTCGCAGATAATTTATCAAGAAATGTGAAATATAATCCAGAAGTAATAAGACGGGTTAAAGTAGTATTAATAGTCCCTTTGAAGCATTTAGACCAAACCTCTTTGTTGAAAATTGAAAGATTTTTGGTCGTTGATACGTAAATTGCTTTATCAATAGGATTGAAAAGGATTGCCGTTATAACACCTGTAGTAAGTCCAGAAATAACTTCATTTTGATTCATTATTTGCGATAATGATATTAATAAAAACATAAATCATTTTTTTAATGTTTCCATTTATGACCACAACAAATACATGTGTAATATTGGGTCATAGCTTCATCACCACTTCTCGTTTGAAGTTCATAATAAGTAATCTTATTTTGCTTACATTTTCCACATTTAATAGAATCTGTCATGGCAATTTGTTTAATTTCATAAGCACCTTTAATCATCTTCTTTTGTTTTTCAAGAATATCTTTCCAAATTTCAGGAAACATTTCTTCAGCAGACATATAAGGGAGTTTATGAGGAAGAAATTCACGATTTTTCAAACGAGTTATAAGATTTTCATTTTTAATATAAGAATTCTTATCTAAATTTGAATATATAGAAATTGCTATATTAATATATGTATCTGCGAATAAATCACACGTCCATGAAAGAGGTATCTTAAGAGAATTAGCATAATCAATCGATGAATTGAAAATTCCAATTTCAAGGTCTTTGGCTTCTATTTCAGTTAAAGGAAGATTCGATTGAAATAGAGTTATAAGCCTATTGCGGACTTCGTGTTTATTATTCATAGATAATAATAATCTTTTATTTCTAAATCAATTTTTAAAAATAAAAAATGATTTTCATTTAAAGATTTAAATTATATATTAATTCAAGTCTTATTATGTCTTCGCCAATTGCTCCTAAGGATATCAATACTAATAGTTTCAAATATTCAGAAGTTAAAACTCTAGCGTCAGGTGCTAAAGCTGTTTATATCAACTATGGTTCTAGCAAATTGAGAATTCAAACTCCTGTTATGTTTCTTCCTTATGGTGTTAGTGAAGGATTTGAAGATAAGAAAGCTGATAAGAAGGTTGAAAATAAGGTAAAGAAATATAATTTAACTCTCTCGTTCAAGGGTCAGGATGAAAATCCTAAGATTGAAACATTCCTTAATAAGATGAGAGATATTGAAGCTAAAGTTATTACTGACGCATTTGAGAATAGAGAGCCTTGGTTCAAGGATGATTTTGATGGAAATAAGGCAATTGTTTCTCGTCTATTTTCACCAATCATTAAAATTGATAAGGATAAGACTACTGGAAAAGTTATTGGAAAGTATCCTCCTACTATTAATTTCAAACTTCCTTATGATATTGAGAATGATAAGTTTAATTTCCAAAGTTTCAATATGGATGACAATGAACCAATTGATTTTGGAGAAATTGCTGGAAAGTTAAAGAGTGGAAAAGCTCAATTAATCGTTGAACTTAATAGCATTTGGTTCGCAGGTGGAAAGTTTGGATGCACTTGGAAAATGAATGCTGGTAAGTTTAAATGTTCTGTAAATAATTCGATTAACTTTATTGATGATAGTGATACTGAGAAGGTGAAGGATGATGAAGAAGATGAAGAAGAGATTGATGAAGTATCTGCTAAATTAAATGAAACTAAGGTAGAGAATAGTGATGATGAAGCTGTAGGGGAAGAAGATGAAGTTGTTAATGCTCCTGTTGCTGAGAAGAAGAAAGGAAGAGGAGCTAAAAAATAAATAAGATTATTGCTATTATAGTTGCCATTATTAATTTAGATAAAAATGTTGGTTTATTTTTTTCATCAATAATAATTGAAGTATTATTATTAATATTTAAAAAGATTGTTTTAAGAACTTGATATGAAACACTAGAAGAAAGAATTATAAATAATATAAATCCTATTATAGCAGTTCTTAATTTCATTGAATAATAAAAATCTTTTTTGTCTTCCTCTTCTATCTCTTTCATTTATAAAAAGATTTATAAAAAATAAATTAGTTAGAATTATTCCATATTAAATAAAATAAATTAGAATTATCTATTATTATTAATGGAGTTTCTATATCTGCTATCCATTCCGGAAGACTATTATAAAAATCATTACTATATACAGATATTGCTTTCATAAATATACAACAAGCCAGAAAATTAGAATTACCATCTTCAAATAATCTTATAATCTCCTTAGCAAAATCATAAAATAAATTATTATCATCCATATTATTAAAATATGTTTGATTAGTAGCTGACATCACATTGAATAAATGAATTATATTTTTTATTTGTTTTGGAGATAATTTTATAAACCATTCACTATTATTATAAAAACCCATTCTTTCTAATATCTGTGAAACATCCGTGAAAGCTTGATTAACTGATAACCAATTATACCTATCATTCTTATTTTTATGAATAAGATTATTTATTTTTATAAATATATCAAGATTTTTTATAACTTCCTCATTTATTGGTTTCTTCGTATATGGATTCCAATTCCCATTCGTCTCTAAAAAATATTTTAATTCAATCGCTTTGAAAAAATAATTATTAGAACCATCATTATAAATAAATCTTTCATTTCTTTTTACCTCTTTTATATTATCAAATGTAAATGGATCAGTATCATTCGTAATCTCTAAACTATCCTTATAAATATGATTTCTAATTAAATATCGTTGAATATTCGTCTTCAATCTCTCTAATTTATCTTTATGATTTTTTATTAATATATATGAATTATAATTGATTTTATATACCTCATCTATTATCATTTTCATATTCATCTTATAAAATAATTCATTCGAATAAAAATTTATTAATACCAATTTCTTATTAATAATTGTCGATAATAATTTCTTAAATATCAACTCCTTCGTTAATATTGGATTTTCATATATATATGTGAATATTTCAAATATCTCTTTTGAAGATTTTATTGGTCTTAATCCAATCGATTTATAAATAAGATCATATATATAATTACGATTATTTATATGTAATTTACAATATTCATTTTTACATTTAAAATTACATGAAAAACATGAATTTATATGTCTATATTTACAATTCATCTCTAATTATATATTAATTAATATTGTTTATATTTCTTCTGGTATTAATATTCCAGCATTTATATAACTATAATAATTATATATTTTTCCATTCAATTCTACATATTTTAAACCCTTTTTACTTACTACCCTTCCCTTATTTTTCCTCGCTAATTGAAATTTCCTATGTTTCATTATCTTAAAATCATCCTTTATATTCGATGTGAAAGCTAAATCATTCTTATTAACCCCTAACGCCCATGAATAACATTTATAACCATTTTCTAATGGCTTATTTTGATAAGAATTTATTATACAATCAAATGAACTCGCCTTCAACATCTTCAAAAATTGATTTACTATCGCCATCTTCTTATTCGCCATTAATAATATATGCTCATCCGTTGTTATCCCCTTATCTAATGTCTGTATCGAATAATCCTTCTCTAATTGAGTTTTCGTAAATCTCATTATATATCTATAAACTATCACATTTCTATCCTTCTTTAATAATGTCTCATGAGAACATGAACGAATAGCTCGACCTATAACCTGTTCTATTCTAATATTATTCCAATATGGTTCCATTATCATAACTGCTCTAACATTTTTAAGTGAAATTCCTTCAGCGCCACTGGCTGTAATACAAAAAAGTTTAACCAATTTTCCATGAAGTTGATCATAATCTGCTGGTAATGCTTTTAAAACCTCATTTGGAATATTCTTAAAATCTCCATTAAATAAATTCATCAAATTTTTTGTCTTTTCCCTATCCTGATCGAATATCACATATCTCTTATTATCATATCTCTCATCAAATACATCTTCATCTGTTAAATAATATTCACCATCTATCTTCTTCAAATCTACTTGCTTGTATCCATTCATATTCAAAAATTCGGTAAATAATCCAAGACCTTCTACAGACCTAAATTGAGAATAAACTAGACAACTTCCTTCCGTAATTTCCATATCATCTAACATCGCTGAAAACTTAGGACTAAATTCCTTCTTCGTATTCTCATAAGTTAAATATCTATTATCCTTTAATTTTTCTATCGCTAATTTAAGTTTTGTCTCATATATCTCAAATGCCTTCGGCTCTTCCTTTGCTACTACCTCACTATCTACACTAGCATTCGAATTTTCATCTTCATCAATTTCCTTCTTAATCGCTCTCTTAATATCATTTGGATATACTCTGTCAATATCTTCAGGGAAAGCAAAATTACATACCATTCTACTAAAAGCACGATAAACCGAACTCTTATCATCAAAAACTCCTCCTTTACCTTTTTGAGCATTATCCATCTTCCTCTCAATTGCTCTAACATCGGTATATTTCTTGAATTGAGTATCTGTCATATATAAATATCTAGTAATATCTTCCAATCTTTTTGGAAATAAATCACTACCACTAATACTATAATAACTTAATGTTCCTAATACCCTACGCATAAATAAATCCTCATTTTTCGTCTTTGGATTTTCTTCATCCGTATAATCCATAAAAGTAGCATTGAATTCATCACGTGTATTTGGTAATGCCGAATAAATAGTTGTTATCGTTTTTGGATTAACTTTTAAAGATTTCGTTATTTGATTTATAGCAGATGTCTCGTCAAATCCCCAAACCTTCTTATTTATATAATTCGTCGTTTTATCTCTTTTATATCCTCGTGGAAGTAAAGAAAGAAGAATTTTAGAATTTTCCTGATCTATTCCATATTCATCTATTATATCTATTAATCCATCCTTCTCCAATTGTTTTACAAACATCTCTTCCGTCATCTTTGTAAATGATATTTCATAAATATTCATATAACCTCTTATAAGATTTACTATAGTTGATATTTCATAAGGATTATTAATAATTGGCGTTCCAGATAATAATATTATACGACAATCTTTAGCATTCATTAATCTTATATAAATATCTCTCGCTAATTTACTACCATTCACAATTCTACTAGCAAAATTATGAACCTCATCTATAATTACAAATGAATTATCAAATGGGGATGTTCCAAGACTTTTAATTAAATTCGCAGTTAAACCATTATAACTTATAAAAGTATATCTATTTCTAATTATATGAGATATCATTTGATTTATTAATAATTTATCATCGGCTATCGGTTTATCCTTCATAATCGTCGCATTAGGGATATCATCTTCATATAATGGTATCCATACTAATCCATCCTTCTTAATTATCGATTTATCAATCGCATATTTCTCTAAAAGAATTTTCATCGCCTCTTGATTAGTCTTAAAAACCTTCACTAAAAACCAATCCTTCTTTAAATTAAGTCCAATTGAACTTATCTTTAATATTTCATTCTCATAATTAACTGCTAATGATGCTGGACTTAATACAAACATATTCTTCTTATTTATATAACCTTCGGCGGCGGCAATTGATGCTCCTGATTTTCCTGAACCTAATTCATGATATAAAAAAGCACCACGAAATGGACTATCAACCTGAATATAATCCTTTATAAGTCGCTGTTGAGGAAATAAAGAAATAGATTTATCTGCTATATCACAAACTCCCTCCTTACAATCACATTCCATATTCTTCTTTTGTTGATAATTCTCTGGTGGAAAATTCTTGAAAATCTTCTCACCATATCCTATACGATTTGGAAGCATCCAATTCATATTAGTCTCCGCTTCTTCTTCTTTAATATCTGGTCTATCTTCTTTGACTTCTTCATTAATAATTTCATAAATCTTAACACCTATTCTTGAAAATTCTAATGCTGTTATCTTATCATTCTTAATAACTTCTACTTCAATCTCATAATTTTCTTCTTTGAGAATATCTTTTATTGAAAAAGTCTTATTAGATACAAATGATTTTGGATTAGCATTATTATAATCTCTAACAATTGTTAAATCTACTCTATAATTTTTAGCTATAAATGATATTCTCTTCTTATGTCTATAACCTTTTAAAGAACGAGATAATATTGATAATAGAGATTTTATTAAATCTTCATCATCTACAGGACGTTCCTCTTTCAAATTTAATTTAAGATTATGCGATGGGATTTTTAATGGTTTATAATCACTTATTTTCTGTTTTACTAAAAATTCTTTAACCATTTCTTTAGTAATTTTATTAGTGGTGGAATATTTAGCTATTTGGTCTTCATCTATCGTTATACGATAATTAGTTTTCTTATTCTCAAATATAATATCTAAAGTAGTCTTCTCTTCAACTTTCAGCTTTTGCTTTTTATAATATTCTACGACTTTATTAAATTTATCTTTCGTAATCTTCGCATCATATTTAAATTCTAATTCATAATCATCTCTTTCTTTAAAAATTTTTAGAATTTCTTCTATTTTTGCTATTATTTTAGTATCCATCTTAATAATAATAACATAAATTATTTAAGTTTTAGAGAATATTATTAATTATGATTGAATTATTTATTGATAGTCGTGAAAAAAATTTATTAAAAATTATTAATGAAAGAGATTTAGATATTTATAAAGATAAAATTATTATTCATAATAAACAATTAGATGTAGGTGATATACAAATAATTTTGGAAAATAATTTATTTATATTTGAAAGAAAAACTACTAATGATTTATTAGCTTCTATTAATGATGGTCGTTATAAAGAACAAAAAGCAAGATTAAAATCTTCTAATGCTCGATCTATTACTTATATAATCGAAGGTGATAATATTACCTCTAGCAAAAATAAAAATCAAAAAAAATTAACTAGTGTTTATTATAATTCCATTTTTAGAGATGGTATTAATGTTCTATTCATGAAAGATGTTGATGATACTGCTACATTTCTATTATTATTATCTACAAAAATGATTGATAAACCTGAAAATTATTTAGGAAATATTGAAGAACATGTAGATTATATAGATGTATGTAAAATTAAAACTGAAAAAAAGATGAATATTGATAAAGATATTTGTTATTTATTACAATTAAGTCAAATCCCTTCCATTTCTAAAGAATTAGCAAAAAAAATTAAAGATATATATCCCTCTTTAATGATACTTATGACAGCTCTTAAAGATAATGGAGAAACAATCTTAACTAAAATTGATGGTATTGGTAAAACAAAAGCAAAAACTATTCATGATTATTTAATCTATTAATTATTAATAAAGTATTTATTATATGTTTCTTCATCAATAATTTTCTTAATACATTCTTTTAATTGAGAAACATTACCTTTATATATTATATACGATAAATGTATATCAGGTGTATAAATATCAAATGTTAATTTATAATCAGGATATTTTATGTTTATAATTAAAAGTAAACCCAAAAATAATGTTGTATTAACATCAGTTATTGTTTCTATAATTCTATTTCTATCATATTTTATTATTTTAGTAAAATTTAAAATAACTTTTTCAATTATAAGAAATACAAAAAATATTTTTCTTATTTCATTTGCATCGGTAGAATTATAAATTTCTTTAATTTCATTTAAATGATCACCATTAAATAATAATTCACAAAAATGAGGTTTAATTTGTTCTTTTAAGATATTAATATCATCAGTTATTAAATTAAAACATTTAATTTCATTTTTAATATAATCTAAAATAAGCATTATCATCTTTTCATAATCATTAAAATCTATATCATCTATTAAATTAACTTTATCTTTAACTAAAATAATATATAAAACCCCTTTAATTATATCTTCTTTATTATCAGATAAAGTTAATTTTTTTAATTCATCGTCAGTTAATGGCTTATTATTACCACCTCTATTATAACATTTACATTCTTTACGTAATTCTTTTAATAATTCTAATGAATATTTTATAATTTCTAATAAGTCTGGATTTTTGTTTTCATATTTTATTATAAAATTACAAATTTTATCCATCTGCTTTAATATTTCAGGTTTTGTTTTTTTTGTTTCTTCTTTTATATTTCTTATTTTTAATTTTTTCTTAATTTCTTTACAATATTCATTATCCTTTAATTCTTTACATAATGTATGTAATATTTCAAGTGCTCTTATTATAATTTTATTAAAATCTATATCCTTCTCATATTTTTTTATTAATTTAGAAATATTACGTATCTTCTGTAATTTATCCATTTATAATTTTATAATATAAAAAAAATTTAATCTCCAAACAATTCCTCCAAATAATCATAATCGGGATTTTTAAATACCCTTGATGGTTTCATAACTTCCTTAATTAACTCTTCATACATCTCCTTATTATTCTCCTTCATCTTCTCATAATCTAATTCAAATATTGATGGATTATGAGATAAATTTAACCAATCTATTTTATCCTTATGATTTTCAAATAACCTAATTGAATTTTCATTAATTGATAAATTAAACCAATCTATTTTTTCCATATTTCTCTCAAGAAGATGAATAGCATTCTCATTTAATGATAATTGTTTCCAATCAATCTTATCCATATTTTCTTCAAGAAGCTTAATTGCATTAATATTTTCAGACAATTGTTTCCAATCAATCTTATCTCGTTGCTTTTCAAGCAACTTAATAGCATTCTTATTTCTTGATAGATTACTCCAATTAATTTTATCAGGATTTTTCTCAAGAAGATGAATAGCATTTTCATTTAATGATAAATGTTTCCAATCAATCTTTTTTGGATTTGCTTCAAGGATTTTAATAGCATTAGGATTATGAGATAAATTTGACCAATCTATTTTATTCCTTCTCTCTAAAAGTTTTTCTTCTAATAAACTAATAGCATTCCTATTTTCAGATAAATCATTCCAATTTATTTTTTCTCTTTGCTTTTTAAGCAACTTAATAGCATTTTTATTAAATGATAACATATTCCAATAAATATTTTCAGGATTTTTCTCAAGAAGTTCAATAGCATTTTCATTCAACGATAAATAATCCCAATTAATCTTTTCAGGATTTTCTTCTAATAATTTTATAGCTCTAGTATTAAATGATAACATATCCCAATCTAGATCATTGATATCAATCCAATGAAGAAGTTTATAAATAGGTCTATTTAAACTCATTTTCGTATTTATAATAATTAAAAAAATTATTTATTAATATCTAAATAATCATAATCATGATTTTTAAATATCCTCGAAGGTTTCATAACTTCCTTAATTAACTCTTCATCTTCTCATAATCTAATTCAAATATTGATGGATTATGAGATAATACTAACCAATCAATATTATCCTGATTTCTTTCAAGAAGCTCAATAGCATTATCATTCATTGATAAATGATACCAATCAATCTTATCAAGATTTTCTTCGAGAAGGTCTATAGCATTCTCATTTAATGATAATTGTTTCCAATCAATCTTCTCAGGATTTTTTTTGAGAAGGTCTATAGCATTAATATTTTCTGATAATTGTTTCCAATCAATCTTCTCAAGATTTCTTTCAAGCAACTTAATAGCATTCTTATTTCTTGATAAATTACTCCAATTAATTTTATCAAGATTTTTCTCAAGAAGATGAATAGCATTCTCATTTAATGATAATTCGTCCCAAACAATCTTATCCTGATTTTCTTCAAGAAGATTAATAGCTTCTGGATTATGAGATAAATTTACCCAATCAATCTTATCAAGATTTTTCTCAAGAAGACGAATAGCATTTCTATTTTCTGATAATTGTTTCCAATCAATCATTTCAGGATTTTTCTCGAGAAGACGAATAGCATTCTTATTAAATGATATCATACTCCAATCAATCATTTCAGGATTTTCTTCAAGAATATTATAAGCATTATCATTTAATGATAAATAATCCCAATTAATTAATTCAAGATTTTCTTCTAATAATTGAATAGCATTTGGATTAAATGATAACATTTCCCAATCAAGATTTTCAATATCTATCCAATCCCTCAATTTCCAAATAGGTTTATTCAAACTCATTATGAATAAATAATTAAATAACAAAAATCATTTTTTTAATCTAATTCAAATATTGTTGGATTAGCTACTAATAGATGAATAGCATTTCCCATTAAATATCATTAATATCAATCCAAATTAGACTTATTTAAACTCAAAATAAATATTAAGATTATCAATTAATTCATAAAAAACCTCTAACTTTTATTTATAAGACATTAATTTATTAATAATTTCAATACCATTTTCTTTAAGATTGCGGAAATGATGATAATTGATATAATTAAAAAAGAAATAATGAATAGCAAAAAATAATAATAGTAATACTACCCAATAATATATATTATCTCTTTTACTACATATTTTATCTTTATCGTCTTTTTTACAACATATTTTATCAACAATATATATTATAAATAATAATGATAATGATAATATATAACATCTACGCCAAACACCTGCTTTTTCATGATAAGAAACAATACTTATTAATCGTTTTATTAATATTTCTTTTGTATCTCCATTTTCCATTTTAGTATTTATCACATATACACTATTATTATCATTACATTGTCTAGCAATTGAAAATCTATAACAACCTAATTCTTCACGTTCTTTTAGAATAGCATAAATTAATATAGAAATAAATATAATTATTATTGAAATCGTTGATATCATTGATATCATTCTATAATTTTAAAAACATTATTTTATATAAATATTTTTTGGTGTAATGAAAAATGGAAAGAAAATGACATCTACAGATGTAAATAGAATTATGATTGAAAAATAATATTTAATTTGTAATGAATTAAATTTAAAAATAATTAAAAATGATTATTTTTAATTATGTCTATAGTTATGTCATCACCAACATTTTCATTTGATGAAAGCAAGTTTATCTACAAGTTTGAGCGTGATTATTATACAGAAGTTGATTTTGATTTAGATACATCTTTTAGGGAATATTTCCAAAATTTCATTGACTCCAATTCAACTGATTATAATATGTATGTATTTCATTCTCTTCTGCTAAAATTCAAAATCAGTGAAGACAATCTAGACATTACAATTCGTGATTGTCTGTATAAGAATTTACATCAGATAATCAAGACTGGAATGAACGCGTGAGATATAAATAACAAGAATTTATTTTTTGTCATTTATATGAAGATGATAATATCTATTAAATATAATCAATTATGAATATTTTCCAATCAAGATTTTCTTTATCTATTCAAACTCATTCGTATTTATTTAAAAAAAACTAAAAAATCATTTTTAATCTCCAAACAATTCCTCCAAATAATCATAATCAGGATTTTTAAATACCCTCGATGGTTTCATAACTTCCTTAATTAACTCTTCATACATCTCCTGATTATTCTCTTTCATCTTCTCATAATCTAATTCATATATTGAAGGATTTGATGATATTTTATACCAATTTATTTTATCTTGATTTGATTCAAGAAGATGAATAGCATTCTTATTCTTTGATAAGTTATACCAATTGATTTTATCAGGATTTGATTCAAGTAAATGAATAGCATTCTTATTCTTCGATAAATTATCCCAATTGATTTTATAAGGATGTGATTCAAGAATATGAATAGCATTCTTATTTAATGATAAATAATCCCAATTGATTTTCTCAAGATTTTTCTCTAATAAATGAATAGCATTCTTATTCTTCGATAAATTATCCCAATTGATTTTCTCAGGATTTGATTCAATAAGATGAATAGCATTCTTATTTAATGATAAATATTCCCAATTAATTTTCTCAATATTTGCTTCTAATAAATGAATAGCATTCTTATCATATGATATGTAATACCAATTAATATCATCAGGATTTTCTAAATATTCAACTTTAAATTTATTAAATTTCAATTTAACAGCATTCTTATTATATGATGATAATATATCCATATAAAGATTATCACTATTAATCCAATCTCTCAACTTCCAAATAGGTCTATTCAAACTCATTTCGTGCGTTTTGATTATATCAAAACTAAAAAAATCATTTTTTATTTTTTTAATAATTCATTGGCATTCTTATTCCTCAATAAATATCTCCAATGAATTTTATCCCGATTTTGTTTAAGTAGGTCTATTGCATTCTTATTCCTTGATAAATTATCCCAATTGATTTTTTCAGGATTTGCTTTGAGTAGGTCTATAGCATTCTTATTCCTCGATAAATTAACCCAATCAATCTTCTCAGGATTTGCTTTGAGTAAGTCTATAGCATTCTTATTTCTCGATAAATATCTCCATATTATCTTCTCTTGATTTGCTTTGAGTAGGTCTATAGCATTTGAATTTTCAGATAAATTATACCAATCAATCTTCTCTAGATTTTCTTCAAGAAGTTTAATAGCATGTTTATTTAATGATAATAAACTCCAATTAATTTTCTCAAGATTATTTTTAAGAAGTTCAATATCATTAGAAATTAATGATATATAATCCCAATCATTATGAAAACACATTCTTATCATTTTTATTAAGAACAAAAATCATTTTTTAATCTCCAAACAATTCCTCCAAATAATCATAATCGGGATTTTTGAATACTCGTGATGGTTTCATCACCTCCTTAATTAAATCTTCATACATCTCTTGATTATTTTCTTTCATCTTCTCATAATCTAATTCAAATATTGCTGGATTTCTAGAAAAATAAACCCAATCAATCTTATCCTGATTATCTTTTAGAAGATGAATAGCATTTGGATTTAAGGAGAGTGTTCTCCAATAAATTTTATCAGGATTACGTTCAAGAAGATGAATCGCATTTGGATTTAATGATAAATTTTGCCAATTAATCTTTTCTTGATTTTGTTCAAGTAGCTCAATAGCATTTGGATTTTCGGATAAATTAACCCAATCTATCTTATCCTGATTTGCTTTAAGTAGGTCTATAGCATTCTTATTAAATGATAAATTAAACCAATTAATTTTACGAGGATTTTTTATTAAAAGTTCAATAGCATTTGAATTTTCGGATAAATGATTCCAACCAATCTTTTTAAAATTTGTTTTTACAAGTTCAATAGCATTTTTATTTTTTGATAAATAATACCAATTAATCTTATTAGGATTTTCTTTTAATATGTCAATGGCATTAGAATTTTCAGATAAATATACCCAATCTATATTATCAGGATTTTCCTTTAAAAGTTCAATTGCATTTTTATTATATGATAAATATGCCCAATTAATCTTATCAAGATTTTCTTTGAGGAGGTCTATAGCATTTTTATTTAATGATAACGTTTTAAATTCAAGCTTACTTTTATCAATCCAATCTAGAAGTTTATAAATAGGTTTATTCAAACTCATTCGTTTTTATTTATTCATCAAATAAAAAATCATTTTTTTATTAATCTCCAAACAATTCCTCCAAATAATCATAATCAGGATTTTTAAATACCCTCGATGGTTTCATTACCTCCTTAATTAACTCTTCATACATCTGTCGATTATTATCCTTCATCTTCTCATAATCTAATTCAAATATAGCTGGGTTTTTTGATAAATTATACCAATCAATCTTATCTTGATTATCTTTAAGAAGGTCTATAGCATTCTTATTCCTTGATAAATTATACCAATCAATCTTATCTTGATTTGCTTTAAGAAGGTCTATAGCATTCTTATTAAATGATAAATATTTCCAATTAATCTTTTCTTGATTACGTTCAAGTAGCTCAATAGCATTTGTATTTATCGACAAATTATTCCAATCAATCTTATCAGGATTTGCTTTGAGGAGGTCTATAGCATTCTTATTAAATGATAAATTATCCCAACAAATCTTATCCTTATTTTTTTCAAGAAGGTCTATAGCATTCTTATTAAATGATAAATAATACCAACAAATATTATCAGGATTTTCTTCAAGTATTTTAATAGCATTCTTATTATATGATAAATAAAACCAATTGATATCTTCAGGATTTTCATTAATTAATTCAATAATCTCTTTATTATCATCTATATCTATATTATTTCTTGAAAAATTATCCTTATCTAATTTTTCTTTATCAATCCAATCTCTTAATTTCCAAATAGGTCTATTTAAACTCATTCGTTTATAAATAACAAAAAAAATAAATTAATCTCCAAACAATTCTTCCAAATAATCATAATCAGGATTTTTAAATACTCTCGATGGTTTCATTACCTCCTTTATTAAATCTTCATACATCTCTTGATTATTCTCATTCATCTTCTCATAATCTAATTCAAATATTGAAGGATTTCCTGATAAATAGAACCAATCAATCTTATCCTGATTTGCTTTAAGAAGTTCTAACGCATTCTTATTCCTTGATAAATTAGTCCAATTTATTTTCTCAGGATTTCTTTCGAGAAGGTCTATAGCATTCTTATTTCCAGATAAATTACTCCAATTAATTTTCTCAGGATTGGCTTTGAGTATGTCGATAGCATTCTTATTCCTTGATAAATTACTCCAATCAATCTTCTCAGGATTTTCTCTAATAAGTTTAATAGTATTTGGATTTAATGATAAATATCTCCATTTTATCTTTTCTTGATTTTCTTTGAGTAGGTCTATCGCATTCTTATTTTCTGGTAAATTAAACCAATCAATCTTATCTTTATTTTCTTTGAGTAGGTCTATAGCATTCTTATTATATGATATACAACCCCAATTGATTTTATCAGGATTTTCTTCAAGAAGTTTTATAGCATTTGAATTTTTTGATAATATATACCAATCTATTTTCTCAGGATTTTTATTTAATAATTCAATAGCATTCTCATTAAATGATAAATTATACCAATCTATTTTTTCAGGATTTTTTTCAAGAAGTTTAATAGCTTTCTTATTACATGATAATACATACCAATTTATTTTATCTTCGTTATCTTCCAATAACTTAATAGCATTTTGATTAAATGATAACATATCCCAATCAAGTTTATTCACATCAATCCAATCCCTCAATTTCAAAATAGGTTTATTCAAACTCATCCCGTATTTATGAATAAATACTTAAAAAAACAAAAATCATTTTTTAATCTCCAAATAATTCCTCCAAATAATCATAATCTAGATTTTTAAATACCCTCGATGGTTTCATAACCTCCTTAATTAAATCTTCATACATCTCCTGATTATTCTCCTTCATCATCTCATAATCTAATTCAAATATTGCTGGATTATATGATAAATTATCCCAATCTATTTTATCCTGATTTCTTTCGAGAAGGTCTATAGCACTTGGATTTCTCGATAAATTAAACCAATCAATCTTTTCAGGATTTGCTTTGAGAAGGTCTATAGCATTCTTATTTTCAGATAAATTCATCCAATTAATTTTATTAGGATTGGCTTTGAGAAGTTCTATAGCATTCTTATTATATGATAAATGAGCCCAATTAATTTTCTCAGGATTTGCTTTGAGAAGATGAATAGCATTCTTATTCATTGATAATAATAACCAATTAATCTTTTCTGGATTTTCTTCAAGAAGATGAATAGCATTCTTATTCATAGATAAATTATCCCAATCTATATTTTCAGGATTTTCTTCAAGAAGTTCTATAGCATTTGGATTTCCTGATAAATTTTCCCAATTAATTTCTTCTTGTTGTTTTTCAAGCAACTTAATAGCATTCTTATTATATGATAAGTAATGCCAATTAATCATATCCCTATTTTCTTCTAATATCTCAATAGCATTTTCATTCATAGATAAATTATTCCAATTAATTTCTTCATATTCTTCCTTAATAAGTTCAACGGCATTTCGATTTGTAGATAAATAATCCCAATCAAGTTTTTTAACATCAACCCAATCTCTCAATTTCCAAATAGGCTTATTTAAACTCATAAGTTTTTATATGAATAATTAAATAACAAAAATCATTTTTTAATCTCCAAACAATTCCTCCAAATAATCATAATCAGGATTTTTAAATACCCTCGATGGTTTCATAACTTCCTTTATTAAATCTTCATACATCTCCTGATTATTATCTTTCATCTTCTCATAATCTAATTCAAATATTGAAGGATTGTATGATAAATTATCCCAATTTATTTTATCCTGATTGGCTTTGAGTAGGTCTATAGCATTCTTATTAAATGATAAATTATTCCAATTTATTTTATTAAGGTTTTCTTCTAATAAATGAATAGCATTCTTATTCTTTGATAAATTATCCCAATTTATTTTATCGGGATTTGCTTTGAGAAGATGAATAGCATTCTTATTATATGATAATATATTCCAATTGATTTTATCAGGATTAGCTTTGAGAAGTTCTATAGCATTCTTATTAAATGATAAACAAATCCAATCAATTTTATCAAGATTTCTTTCAAGAAGATGAATAGCATTTGGATTTCTAGATAAATTAAACCAATTAATTTTATCAGGATTTGCTTCTAATAAATGAATGGCGTTTGGATTTTCTGATAAATCATACAAATTTATTTTATAAGGATTTACTTCGATAAGGTCTATAGCATTCTCATTTCTTGATAAATAATTCCAATTAATCTTCTCAAGATTTGCTTCTAATAGATGAATAGCATTCTTATTTAATGATAATAAATTCCAATTAATCTTTTCAGGATTTTCTTCTAAATATTGAATAGCATTCTCATTTAATGATAATGTATTAATACGTAATTTATTAACATCAACCCAATCTCTCAATTTCCAAATAGGATTATTTAAACTCATAAGTTTTTATATGAATAATTAAATAACAAAAATCATTTTTTAATCTCCAAACAATTCCTCCAAATAATCATAATCCGGATTTTTAAATACCCTCGATGGTTTCATTACCTCCTTAATTAAATCTTCATACATCTCTTGATTATTATCCTTCATCTTCTCATAATCTAATTCAAATATTGAAGAATTATGACATATATTATACCAATCTATCTTATCCTGATTCTTTTTGAGAAGTTCAATAGCATTCTTATTTCTTGATAAAATAGCCCAATTAATTTTTTCTGGATTTGCTTTGAGAAGGTCTATAGCATTAATATTATATGATAAATTACTCCAAAATATTTTTTCAGGATTTTTCTCAAGAAGATTAATCGCATTCTCATTTAATGATAAATTATACCAATCTATCTTTTCAGGATTTTTCTCAATAAGATGAATAGCATTCTTATTTCTTGATAATTTACTCCAATCAATCATTTCAGGATTTTTCTCAAGAAGATGAATAGCATTTGGATTTAATGATAATTGTTTCCAATTAATCTTTTCAAGATTTTTCTCTATAATATGAATAGCATTTGGATTTAATGATATATAAAGCCAATTAATCCTTTCCATATTTTGTTCCAATACTTTAATAGCATTTAGATTTTCTGAAATATTATACCAATTAATTTTTTCAGTATTATATTCTAATATTTTCATAGCATTCTCATTACATGATAAATAATTCCAATCTATCTTTTCAGGATTTTTTTCTAAAATATGAATAGCATTTGGATTTGCTGATAAATAATACCAAACTATTTTATCATGATTTTCTTCTAAATATTGAATAGCATTCTCATTTAATGATAATAAATTAATACGTAATTTATTAACATCAACCCAATCTCTCAATTTCCAAATAGGCTTATTTAAACTCATCCCGTATTAATTAATTATTAAATACTTAAAAAACAAAATCATTTTTAATCTCCAAACAATTCCTCCAAATAATCATAATCCAAATTTTTAAATACCCTCGATGGTTTCATTACTTCCTTAATTAAATCTTCATACATCTCTTGATTATTATCCTTCATCTTCTCATAATCTAATTCAAATATTGAAGGATTTCCGGATAATTTATTCCAATTAATCTTTTCAGGATTTGCTTTGAGAATACGAATAGCATTTGGATTTTCTGATAAATAATTCCAATTAATTTTATTAAGGTTTGCTTCTAATAAATGAATAGCATTCTTATTCTTTGATAAATTATCCCAATTGATTTTATCGGGATTTGCTTCTAATAAATGAATAGCATTTGGATTTTCTGACAAATAATACCAATCTATTTTATCAATATTCTCTTCAAGCAACTCAATAGCATTTGGATTTAATGATATATAACACCATTCTATCTTTTCAGGATTTGCTTTGAGAAGGTCTATAGCATTTTCATTTTCTGATAAATTTTCCCAATTGATTTTCTCAGGATTTTCTTTAAGAAGGTCTATAGCATTCTTATTATATGATAATATATTCCAATTTATTTTATCCATATTTGCTTTAAAAATCTCTATAGCATTCTTATTATAAGATAAATACGTCCAATTTATATTTCTATTATTTAATTGTTCTTTAATCAATATTATAGCATTCTTATTATTTGATATTAATTTCCAATTAATCTTTTCATAATTTTCCTTTAATAACTTTATAGCATATTTATTTTCTGACAAATTAAACCAATTAATATTATCTCTATGTTTTTCAAGTATCTCTATAGCATTATTATTTAATGATAAATTATACCAATTAATCTTTTCAAGATTTTCTTTGAGAAGATCTACAGCATTCTTATTTCTTGATAATATAGTCCAATTAAGTTTATCCTTATCAATCCAATCTCTCAATTTCCAAATTGGTCTATTCAAACTCATTCGTATTTATGAATAATTAATTAAAAAAACAAAATCATTTTTAATCTCCAAACAATTCTTCTAAATAATCATAATCTGGATTTTTAAAAACCCTTGATGGTTTCATAACCTCTTTGATTAAATCTTCATAAATTTCCTGATTATTAATTCTCATCTTTTCATAATCTAATTCAAATATTGATGGATTATAAGATAAATTATCCCAATCAATCTTATCCTGATTTGCGTTGATAAGGTCTATAGCATTTGGATTTCTTGATAAATTAAACCAATCAATCTTTTCAGGATTAGCTTTGAGAAGGTCTATAGCATTCTTATTTTTTGATAAATATGACCAATTAATCTTTTCAGGATTAGCTTCTAATAAACGAATAGCATTCTTATTTAATGATAAATTATTCCAATTAATCTTCTCAGGATTTGCTTCTAATAGATGAATAGCATTAGCATTTAATGATAATAAATTCCAATTAATCTTATGAGGATTTGATTCTAAGAGATGTATAGCATTCTCATTTTTTGATAAATATTTCCAACTAATATTATAAGGATTTTCTTCAAGAAGTTCTATAGCATTCTTATTTGATGATAAACAACACCAATTGATTTTCTCTCTTTGCTTTTCAAATAATTCAATAGCATTCTTATTCCTCGATAAATTAATCCAATCTATCTTTTCTTGATTAGTTTTAAGAATTCCTATCGCATTTTCATTTAATGATAATAAATTCCAACAAATTTCATCCTTATTTTTTTCAAGAAGATTTATAGCATTCTTATTATGTGCTAATATATACCAATCTATTTTATCAGGATTTTCTTCGAGAAGGTATATAGCATTTGAATTTCCCGATAATGAATTCCAATTAAGTTTATCCTTATCAATCCAATCTCTTAACTTCCAAATAGGTCTATTTAAACTCATTCGTATTTATGAATAAATACTTAAATTAAAAAACAAAAATCATTTTTAATCTCCAAACAATTCCTCCAAATAATCATAATCTGGATTTTTAAATACCCTAGATGGTTTCATAACTTCCTTAATTAAATCTTCATACATCTCCTGATTATTATCTTTCATCTTATCATAATCTAATTCAAATATAGATGGGTTCATTGATAAACTAAACCAATATATTTTATCCTGATTTTCTTTGAGAAGTTCTATAGCATTTGGATTTAATGATAAATTATTCCAATTAATCTTTTCAGGATTTGCTTTGAGAAGTTCTATAGCATTTGGATTTAATGATAAATTATTCCAATTAATCTTTTCAGGATTTGCTTTGAGAAGTTCTATAGCATTCTTATTTAATGATAAATTGTCCCAATCAATCTTATCCTGATTTGCTTTAAGAAGGTCTATAGCATTCTCATTTTTTTGATAAATATTTCCAAATAATCTTCTCTGGATTTGCTTTGAGAAGGTCTATAGCATTCACATTTTCTGACAAATTATCCCAATAAATCTTTTCAGGATTTTCTTCAAGCAACTTGATAGCATTCTTATTATAAGAGATTGATATCCAATTAATTTTATCCTGATTCTTTTCAATTAATTGGATAGCATTCTTATTATTTGAAAAATTATCCCAATCTATATTTTCTGGATTTTCTTCTAATAAATGAATAGCATTCTTATTTAATGATAAAGAACTCCAATCAATCATTACAGGATTTGCTTCAAGAAGTTCTATAGCATTAGGATTTTCTGATAAAAATATCCAATCTATATTTTCTGGATTTTCTTTGAGAAGGTCTATAGCATTCTTATTTAATGATAGAATATCCCAATCAAGTTTATCCTTATCAATCCAATCTCTCAATTTCCAAATAGGTCTATTCAAACTCATACGTTTTGAATAAATACTTAAAAAACAAAATCATTTTTAATCTCCAAACAATTCCTCCAAATAATCATAATCAGGATTTTTAAATACCCTCGATGGTTTCATAACCTCCTTGATTAAATCTTCATACATCTCATGATTATTCTCCTTCATCTTATCATAATCTAATTCAAATATCGATGGGTTCATTGATAAACTAAACCAATATATTTTATCTATATTTTCTTTGAGAAGATCTATAGCATTTGGATTTCTTGATAAATTACACCAATTAATCTTTTCAGGATTAGCTTCAAGAAGTTCTATAGCATTCTTATTTAATGATAAATTGTCCCAATTGATTTTCTCAGGATTTGCTTTGAGAAGTTCTATAGCATTCTTATTTAATGATAAATTATCCCAATTGATTTTATCAGGATTTTTTATAAGAAGGTCTATAGCATTCTCATTTTTTGATAAATATTTCCAAATAATCTTCTCTGGATTTTTTATAAGAAGATCTATAGCATTCTTATTTACTGATAAATAATACCAATTAATCTTCTCAGGATTTTCTTCAATAAGGTCTATAGCATTAGAATTTTCTGATAAATTATCCCAATTAATCTTCTCTCGTTCCTCTAAAAGATTTGCTTTGATAAGTTCTATAGCATTCTCATTTAATGATAATAAATCCCAATTTATATTCTCCTTATTATTTTCAAGCATCTCAATAGCATTCTTATTATTTGATAATATACACCAATTAATATTTTCAAGATTTTCTTTGAGAAGATTAATAGCATTTGGATTAAAAGATAAGAAATTCCAATGTAATATTTCAACATCAATCCAATCTCTCAATTTCCAAATTGGTCTATTCAAACTCATTCGTTTTGATTATAATCAAAACTAAATTAAAAAACAAAATCATTTTTAATCTCCAAACAATTCCTCCAAATAATCATAATCAGGATTTTTAAATACCCTTGAAGGTTTCATAACCTCCTTGATTAAATCTTCATATATCTCCTGATTATTCTCTTTCATCTTCTCATAATCTAATTCAAATATCGATGGGTTTAATGATAAACTAAACCAATCTATTTTATGAGTATTATTTTCAAGAAGATGAATAGCATTCTTATTCATAGATAAATAATTCCAATTGATTTTATCAAGATTTGCTTCAAGAAGTTCTATAGCATTTTCATTTTTTGATAAAAATGACCAATTAATCTTCTCACGATCCTTTAATAAATGAATAGCATTCTCATTAAATGATAATATATACCAATTAATTCTATTCCAATTTTGTTCCAAAATCTTGATAGCATTCTTATTTCTAGATAAGAAATACCAATTAATATTTTCTCGTTGCTTTTCAAGCAACTTAATAGCATTCTTATTCCTTGATAAATTACACCAATTGATATTCTTTTGATTTGCTTTGAGAAGGTCTATAGCATTCTTATTTAATGATAAAGAACCCCAATTAATCTTTTCTTGATTTTTCTCAAGCAACTTAATAGCATTAGGATTTAATATTAAATTATTCCAATCTATCTTTTCTCGTTGCTTTTCAAGCAACTTAATAGCATTTTTATTCCTTGATAATTTACTCCAATTGATTTTATCAAGATTTGCTTTTAGAAGTTCTATAGCATTCTTATTCCTTGATAAATTACTCCAATTGATTTTATTTGGATTTGCTTCTAATAATTGAATTGCTTTTGGATTATATGATAAGGAATTCCAATCAAGTTTATCCTTATCAATCCAATCTCTCAATTTCCATATAGGTTTGTTCAAACTCATTCGTTTTGATTATAATCAAAACTAAATTAAAAAACAAAAATCATTTTTAATCTCCAAACAATTCCTCTAAATAATCATATTCAGGATTTTTAAATACCCTCGATGGTTTCATAACTTCCTTGATTAAATCTTCATACATCTCTTGATTATTCTCTTTCATCTTCTCATAATCTAATTCAAATATAGATGGGTTTGCTGAAAAATCTAACCAAACTATATAATCTTCTTTTTGTTTAAGAAAATCTATAGCATTCTCATTCATCGATAAATAATTCCAATTAGATACATGTAAAATTAAATTATATATATCAGGATAATTTTTATTTATATTTTCCAATCTATCTTCTATTATCTCTATAGCATTATGATTATCGTTTAATGCGAATTGATTCCAATAAATCTTTTCAGGATTTGCTTTGAGAAGTTCTATAGCATTCTTATTTTCTGATAATTGTTTCCAATCTATTTTATCTAGATGCTTTTCAAGCAACTTAATAGCGTTCTCATTTCTTGATAAATTACTCCAATTAATTTTATGAGGATTTGCTTCGAGGAGGTCTATAGCATTCTTATTTTCAGATAAATAATCCCAATCAATCTTTTTAGGATTTGCTTCTAATAAATGAATAGCATTCTCATTTCTTGATAAATTACTCCAATTGATTTTCTTTGGATTTGCTTTGAGGAGGTATATAGCATTCTTATTTTCTGATAAATAATCCCAATTAATTTTATTAAGATTTTTCTTAAGAAGATGAATAGCATTTATATTGATTGATAATAAATCCCAACAAATTTTATCAGGATTTGCTTCTAATAAATGGATAGCATTCTCATTCATTGATAAATTATCCCAATTGATTTTATTAGGATTTTCTTCTAATAATTTAATTGCTTTTGGATTAAATGATAACATTCCCCAATCAAGTTTATCCTTATCAATCCAATCTCTCAACTTCCAAATAGGTTTGTTCAAACTCATTGCGTATTTAATTATTTAATAAATCATTTTTATTTATCTAATTCAAATATTGCTATATTAGAAGATAAATTTTCCCAATTGATTTTATCCCAATTTTGTTCCAAAATCTTGATAGCATTCTTATTCATAGATAAAAAATTCCAATTGATTTTATTGGGATTAGCTTTGAGTAGTTCTATAGCATTCTTATTTCTTGATAAATAATCCCAATTGATTTTCTCAGGATTTTCTTGGAGAAGTTCTATAGCATTTGGATTTAATGATAAATTATCCCAATTGATTTTCTCAGGATTTTCTTTGAGAAGGTCTATAGCATTTGGATTTAATGATAATAAATTCCAATCTATTTTTTCTAAAAGATTTTCTTTGATAAGATTGATAGCATCAGGGATTTTTGATATAATATTCCAATTAATCTTATCCTTATTTTTCTCAAATATTTTTATTGCTTTTTTATTATGTGATAAATATAACCAATTAATTTTATCAGGATTTGCGTTGAGAAGGTCTATAGCATTTTCATTTAATGAAAAATAATCCCAATTTATTTTATGAGAATTTTCTTGGAGAAGGTATATAGCATTCTTATTTAATGATAAACAAATCCAATCAATTTTATCAAGATTTCTTTCAAGAAGATGAATAGCATTTGGATTTCTAGATAAATTAAACCAATTAATTTTATGAGGATTTGCTTCTAATAAATGAATAGCATTCTTATTTCTAGATAAATAAAACCAATTAAGTTTTTTAATATCTATCCAATCTCTCAATTTCATTTATTATTAAAAAATAAATTAATCTCCAAATAATTCCTCCAAATAATCATATTCAGGATTTTTAAATACCCTCGATGGTTTCATAACTTCTTTAATTAAATCTTCATACATCCCTTGATTATTATCTTTCATCTTCTCATAATCTAATTCAAATATTGCTGGATTTGCTGATAATTTATACCAATCTATCATTTCTTGATTGGCTTTGAGAAGTTCTATAGCATTCTCATTTGATGATAAATATAACCAATTAATTTTATCAGGATTTGCTTTGAGAAGTTCTATAGCATTAGGATTTTCTGATAAATTATCCCAATTGATTTTCATAGGATTTGCTTTGAGAAGGTCTATAGCATTCTCATTTAATGATAAAAAATCCCAATTAATCTTCTCCCGTTCCTCTAAAAGATTTTCTTTTAATAATTGAATAGCATTCTTATTATTTGATAAGATATGCCAATTGATTTTATCAGGATTTTCTTTGAGAAGTTCTATAGCATTTATATTACTTGATAAATTGTTCCAATTGATTTTATCACGTTCCTCTAAAAGATTTGCTTTGAGAAGTTCTATAGCATTCTTGTTATTTGATAAATAATTCCAATTGATTTTATCAAGATTTGCTTTTAGAAGATGAATAGCATTCTTATTATATGATAAAATATTCCAATTTATTTTATGAGGATTTTCTTTGATAAGTTCTATAGCATTAGTATTTTCTGATAAATTTTCCCAATTGATTTTATTAGGATTTGCTTTTAATAGATGAATAGCATTCTTATTATATGATAAAAAATTCCAATTGATTTTATGAGGATTTGCTTTGATAAGTTCTATAGCATTAGGATTTTCTGATAAAATATTCCAATTGATTTTATAAAGATTTTCTTTAAGAAATTGAATAGCATTAGGATTTGATGATAATAAATTCCAATCTAATTTATCCTTATCAATCCAATCCCTCAATTTCCAAATTGGTCTATTTAAACTCATATTATTTAAATTATTCAAAATGATTTTAAATGAATATATTAGAAAAATGAGTTATATATTAGATTTTATTAAATCATTTGAGGATTTTAATGATGTTAATGAATTCATTGAAAAACGTAGTAATAATAAATATTTTGATTTGTCAAAATCTATTAAAGAAAATAAATCTACTATTAAAGGATATATATATGAAAGATTATGGGATTTAGTTATTAAATTTTTACACCCTGATATTTTTATTTCTAAATTAATAGATATTAATATTGAAAATAATGTTAAACATATTAACGTTAATATAAATAATATTGATGATAATATTAATAAATATTTTATTAAATTTGATGGAATTTTTTTAGATAAATACATTAATTCTAATTGGAATAGTGGTAATTCACAAGGATTTTCAGATATTTCTTTTGAATTAACTGAAAAATCTATTTCTACTGACAAAAATAGAATTTATTTCATTTCTTCATCTAAGTATTATGGTAAAGAAAAAAATATAAGTGATTATGATATTGAAAAATTATGTATAATTATTAATAAAAATAAGGATAATAAAATAAGATGTTTATTATTTATCAAAGATAAGGAAGAATTTATTAAAAAAGTTAAGAATTCAAATAAATCTAGTTCAATTCTTATTGAATATATTAAACCTTTTGAAAATAATGTTTTTGATTTAAATGATTTAAAACCATTATATTATCAACTAAAAAATTTATTCTCTTTTTATAATTATTTTAAAAATGATAATGATATTAAAAGATTTAAACAAAGTTATCTAAAAGAAAATGGAAATAAACAACCATTAAATTTAAGATTTCATCAAAAATTATTTATTAATGAAATTAGAGAAATTATTAAAAAAGAGAAGAAAACAGATATATTAATTGGGGCTGTTCCAAGATGTGGTAAAACTTATATTATGGGAGGTATTATTTTAGATTACTTAAAAAATTATAAAAAAACTAGAAATAATTTTATTATAATTACATCAGCCCCAAGCGAAACAATAAATCAATATAAAGAAATGTTTAATAATTATTTAGATTTTGAAATTAATAATATAAAAGCCGAAGAAATAGACTTAAAAAAATTTTCATTAGATGAAAATAAAAATAATGTAATTTTGATTTCTATTCAAAAATTAGTTAGAGAAAAAACAAAAAAGGGTGATGATGAAATTATAGAAATATTAGATGATAAAAAATATAATAAGTATATTAATTTACTTAAAGATTATAAATTTGATATTATATTTATCGATGAAGCACATTACGCACAAACAACAGATAAAGCAATTGATATTTTAAAGAATAAACTTAAATATGATTATAGAATTTTTACAACTGCAACTTTTAGAAAACCTACTGAAATACATCATATTAAATATTTATTATATTGGAATTTAGAAAATTCAATTAAATTAAAAAGATTAAATAAATATTTTTTTGATTTAAATGAATTTAATCTTTTTATTGATAATAATTTAATTAATAATTGTAATTTCTCTAAAAAAACTATATATGATGTTTTAAAAGAATTTAATGTAGATATAAAAAGTAAAAAAGATATTACAGAAAAAATTTTATCACAATATAAAAATATCCCTGAACCATTAGTTTTAACTACTATTTGGAAAAACTTTGATGATGTTTATAAACATATTGAATTAGCAAAAGATAGTAATTATTCTTTTGATATGAATAAAATATTTTCTACTAACAAAGAAGATAATTTATTTGTTAATCAAGAACAAGCAAAAGAATTATTTTGTTATTATTTAGGTATTCCAAGAGAAACATTTTTAAAAAAAGATAAACAAATAGAAATTGAATATAAATATAGAAATATCTATAACAAATTTGGAATAGTTCCAAGAATTAAAAGTTTATGTAATAATAATTGTAGAACTCTTCAACAAAATATTATTACATCACAATTATGGTTTTTACCTTTTGGAATAGGAGGAAATTTAATTAATATTATGAATGCTATTATATTTTTATTAAAAGATACTAAAGAATTACAAAAATTCTATAATAATACTTTATTTATTTTAGCAAAAGGAAATGATAAGGAATTAAAATATAAATATAAAAATATTGAATATTACGATAATTCAAAAGGTTTAAAAGAATTTATTATTGAAAAACAAAAAAAATTATCTCAAGATGAAAATAACTCCTATAAAAATTTAGTTATATTAACAGGTTTTAAATTACATTTAGGAGTATCTCTCCCTGGTGTTGATATTGTTGTTCTATTTAATCAACTAAAATCAATAGACTTATTATATCAAATGATGTTTAGGTCTATGACAGAAGATGATAATAAAAAATATGGTTTTATAATAGATTTAAATCCTCAAAGAAATATGGCTTTTTTAGACTATGATTTTAATAGTATAATCAAAAAAAAAGATAAAGAAATAGATAAAGAAACTCGACGATTTTTGATAACTGATTTATTTAATATTGATAGAGATATGTTTATTATGGATTATGATGAAATAATTAAAAATAAAGATGATTTGAAAAAATATGAAGAAAATATGAAAAAATATAGTATTGAATTATTTAATGAATTATCAAAAAATAACGATTTTAAAGATAAAGAATTTGATTTTATTTTTAATGATTATTTTGATAAAATTTATAAAAATAAAACATTAATGAATGAATTTAAAAATATTCTTAAAGATTTTAAAATTAATAAAGAAGATAAAAATAAAATTAAAAGAGGTTTAAATGAATTAGATGAAAATAAAAAATTTGAAGATAAAAAATACAATGAAGATGAAGATGATGATGAAAAATATAATAAAAAAGAAAAAGATAATAAACTATTAGAAAATAAAATTAGAAAATATTTTAAAAATATTTTACATATTATATCATTTTTATCAATTAAAGGAAATATTAAAGATTGTTGTTATATTACTGAAGATTATAAAAAAATTAATAAAGAAATTATATACATATTAGAAAATGAAATAGAAAACAATAAAGAAATTAAAGAAATATTTATTTATACTATCAATGATAGATGTGGACTAAATTTAGAAGAAGATATAATATATAACAATATCAAAAAACTATTGAATATATAATCTAATAATAGAAATGACAAATAAAAATATTAATGAATATATACAAGAAAAAAGGAATGAAATATATGATATAAAAGATCCGGAAAAATTATTAGAATTTATCAATAGTAATCTTCCAATAAGTGAAAAAGCAAAAAAAGAAAGAGGTGAAGTTTTTACTCCTAAAAAAACTATTTATGATATGATAAATGAATTACCAATTTATGTTTGGATTAATCCAAATTTAAAATGGTTAGACCCAGCATCTGGATTAGGTAATTTCTCTATAGTTATATATAAAAAACTTTTTGAAGGATTAAGTAAATGGGAACCAAATGAAGAAAAACGAAGAAAACATATTTTAGAAAAAATGCTTTATATGGTAGAATTTGATAAAGGAAATGTTTTTTTTATGAAAAAAATATTATGCGCTAATAAATATAATTTAAATATATTTGAAGGGTCATTTATACCACATAAATCATATGATAAATCAATAAAAGTTTTTAATGGTAAATTTAATAATGGAAAAGATATTAAATCGTTTGATATAATATTAGGTAATCCTCCATATAATGATAAAAATGGTAGAAGTCCCATTTATAATATATTTATAGAAAAAGCATTAATGATATGTAATATATTTTTATTATTTATTATTCCTTCTCGTTGGTTTTCTGGTGGAAAAGGTTTAGATAGTTTTAAAAAGATGATGTTAAATAGAACTGATATTGTATTAATAAAACATATTGAAAATGCTTCTGAAATATTTGGAAATGAAGTAGATATTAAAGGAGGAGTTAATTATTTTTTAATTAATAAAAAATATAAAGGGTTATGTAATTTTAATGGTTCTTTAATTAAATTGAATAATTTTGAAATATTAATTAATGATTATAAATATTATTCTATAATTAAAAAGTTAATAAAATTTAAATCTATAAATGAATTATATAAGGGACAACATTTTTTTAATATTTTAACAGATGATAAAAGATTGGTATCTTTAAAAAGAAATAATAATTATATAAAATGTTATGTATCAAAGAAACAAAATTTAGATAGAATTAAATATATTAATAAAAATTTAATTATAAATAATAAAGGAGAAAAAATTAATTATAATTATTTTAAAGTAATATCAACAAAAGCTTCTGGTGAAGGTGTATTTGATAGTTTTGGATATACACAAATAATAGAACCAACAAATGTCCATTCATATAGTTATTTTCATTTTAAAGTTAAAAATGAAAAGGAAGCAAAATCATTAATAAGTTATTTAAAATGTATATTACCTAATTTTATGTTAAGTTTAAAGAAAATATCAAAAGATATTAGTAAAGAAACTCTTAAATGGGTTCCATTGCCTCCCTTAGATAGACTATGGAAAAATGAAGAAGTTTATAAATATTTTGGATTAAAACCAAATGAAATAAAAATAATTGAAGAAAAAAAATTAAAAGGATTTCATAATACTTAAAACTATATTTTTATTTAACATAAATAAGTTTCTTCTATAAAACTTATTAAATCTTTTATAATATTTTTTTTATATGTAATTATATGATTTTTAGTATATTCTCTATATGAGATTCTATGACAATCAACTATAAATTCTACATCATGTAATTCTCTAAAATCTTCATATTTTATTTGATAAGGAAATTTTTCATATCCTTCCCAATTTAATTTATCATTATCAATTTTTTTATTTAAATGACTATTAAATGTAGCAAAACCTATAACTTTATTCACTCCTTCTTCTTTTTTTTTATAAAAAAGTAATATATCACCTTTTGTTAAATCTTTATGATTACTAGAAAATCCCCAAATCCCATATTTAAATGATTTATTAAAATTATTACCATTACTAATAGAAATCAAATAGATTTTATTATGAAACATAATTGATATTTTTAAATTAAATCCAAAAAATCATTTTTTAAATATTATCATCATATTTCATATAATTTATTATTAATATTTTATTAAATTTAATTCCACATTCTAAATATTCAGCACTTTCTTGATACAATATATGATATGAAGGAAATTTATTTTCTTCTATATCTAAATAGATAATGTTATTATCTCTTTTATCAAATTTCAAATTAATTTCATCAATATCATTAGTAGATGATGATAATTTTTCTAAATATTCTAATATTCTTGGATTTTCTATAATAACTATTTTAGTTTTTATTTTTATATCTTGATAAATAATATTAGGTTTTTCATATCTTCCATAACTATTATCATAAGTAATTTTATAATATTTAATTTTATATTGTTTCGTCATTTCCTTCATATTCATCTTTAATAGAATAGAACACATTTTCACATAATCTCCATCTTCTATTTTTTCCTTATTATTATCAATCAATTCCATCAATTTAGAAGTCATTATTTATATTTAATAATGTCAAAAATAAACTTAAATCGATTTTTTATATTTATTTTAATTTTTTGGCAGAATATTTCATTTAATAAATCTTCTATATATAAATATAAAAAATTTATTCTTAAATTAATTAAAATTATAATAATACTTCCATTTTTCTTTGAAATCTTCTAATGATGTAATATTAGTTGTTCTATATCTTGATGAAATATATGGATAATATCTATATCCTTCCATAAAATCTACTAATATTTCTCCCTTTTTCTCATAAATCTTAAATGATACAATACGACCCATTCTATCATCATTAATTGATATATAATCATTTGATATATAATATGGACTATGATTATAAGCTTGTAAAATTTGAGAAATTATTAAAGAATTCATTTATTATTTTTAAATAATTATATATAAAAATATATCATTTTTTATTTATATAGATATGATTGTAGGAGGATTATTTATTTCCATGGCATTAATATCATATTTAATTTATAAACCAAAACAATCACCAAAAGGAAGCGTTGGATATTATAAACAATTATGGAAAGAATTATATTAAATAATTATATTCTTTTACAAAATTCTCCCACATTTGTCTAAATTTAGGAACTTTTAATAAATTAATATTATTACTATAACTAGTTCGTTGATTTCCTATCCAATATCCAAGCATTTTTATTTCATTATCATTATTACTCTTAGTTGGTAATTTATTATGTTCTTTTATATAATCAATAGTTTTATTTAATTTTTCAATCCATATAATCTCATTTCTATTTGAATTTAGAATATCTTTAAATTCTTCTAAAAATTGTTCCCACACTTTTCTTATTATATCATCTTCCATCAATAATTTTTTTTCATTATAATTTATAATCTGTGTATCATACCATCTTCTTAAAGATTTATCAGTTATTACAGATGGTAATATACGATTTTTTATTATAAATTCTTTAAAATTATTAAATTTAATATACCAATTTTCATTATTTAATCTCATATTTGTAATGAATAGGAGAGGAAATTCATCAATTAAATCCTTCCATTTCTTTTTAATTATGTCATTATTTTTCATAATACCTTCATTGTTTTTATTATTATACTTTTGATGAGCAATCCATTTATATAATCCATTTGATTTAGATTTTGGTATTGAATTATTTTCTTTTATATATTTTCTTAATAATTCATATTTTTTATTCCAAATAATTATATTATATTTTAATAGAATTAAATCTTCATATTTTTCTATAAAATTTTCCCATATAATTATATTACTTTTAATCATAATATTATTTAAATAAGTTCTTTTATTATATTTTATAAAATGTCCTAATGATCTTATTTCATTATCTTTATCAGTTCTTGATGGTAATATTTTATATTTAATAATATAATCTTCAACCATTTTAAGTTTATCTATCCAAGAAATAATTTTATATTCCTTTATTCCAATTACATATTCATCAATTAATTTCTTATCTTCTTTAAGAATTTTAATATCATTTATAGTTTTATTATTATAGAAATCTATTGAATTTATATTAATTCTTTCTTTGAATAATATATCAAATTCTTTGATTGATGATAATGTTTCTAATATTTCATCATATTCATTACACCATATATAAATATTAGCAATTTTATAAGGATTATTTTTATCAATTCTTGTAGCTCTATTTATCCTTTGAATAGTTGTTATTTTATTTTTTGATGAATATGATATATAAATACTATCACAACATGGAATATCAATACATTCATTCAAAATTTTAATATTAAATAATAATTGAATTTTATCATTAGTATTAGAAAATTTATCTAATACTATTTTTCTATATTTATCATTATTTTCACAACATAATCCATATATATCCATTTGAATCATATAATATTCATTTAATATTTTCATACATTCTATCATTTCATTCATATCATTAGTATTTTTACAATAAATAATTATCTTCCTTGAACCATTATTAAGAATACACGAATATAAATATATACATCTATTTTTTATATTATTATCAATATCATAAATTGATAATTCTTTTTTCAATTCATCATTATTCTCATGAATTGAAGGCAACCAAATTTTATAATCACATATATAACCATTTGAAATAGCATCCCTAAATTTCATTTCATAAACTATTTCTCCAAATATTTGTTCAACAACATATTCTTCATCATATTCAATGTCATAAATTCTTGGCGTAGCAGACATAAATAATATTTTATGATTTAAATGAAGTAATTTATAAATATCATTGTTTTCATCAATTATATTTGTTTTTGATATATTATGAAATTCATCAATAATAAATAATGGATTATCAAATAATTCTAAACATTCTATAATCATATCAACTGATTTATATGTTGATGAAATTAGAAATTTCTTATTTTTTCTAATAAAATCCTTAATTTTATCAATATCTCTTTCACCATCAGTATCAATCAATAATGTTTTTGATTTTTTATAACCATATTCAATAAATTTATTTAAATTTTGATTAGCAAATTCTCTCAATGGTGATATGAATATTATTTGAGAAAACTTATTTGATATTAAATAACTTGTATAAGTTTTTCCACATCCACACGGAAGTGATAATATTCCTCTATTATTCTTCTTGAAATTATTATCTATTTTTTCAAATGCTTCTATTTGATATGAATATGGATTATATTTAATTATAGGTTTAGTTATTTCAATATTTTTATAAGGTAATTTAACGAAATATATATTATTATCTTCGGGTATTTCTAATAATTTATCAATATCATCATTACAATCTATATCAAATACATAAGAACTATTTTTAGATGTATATTTAATATTTCTTGATAAATTACTTGTATAATAAATAAATGTTGATATTCTTGAAAAAGCACTTCTCATCATAATTCCTGAAATATCATTTACACATAATCCATTTTCATAACCATTTTTAGCTTGTATTATAGAAATATTATCTTTATTGATTTGAATTAAATCTATACCAATATCTTTATGATTATGTATTTGACCTTCTTTAAAATCTTTTCTTAATAATCTCATATCATTATGCGAATGAATTAAATTATTATCAATTAATATATTTTCAGGACATTCATTCCATAAATAAGCATTCTTACCAAGATTATTTATTATTATACTTTTTATAAATTTTTCATATAATAATCCTTTTTCTTGGTTATTCATTTTTTTTAACTGAAAAATCATTAAAAATTATTAATCAATTTTTAATTTAAAAATAAGCAAAAATATTTATTCTATTGATTTTTTATTAGTATGATTTCTTTTCTTATATAATTTATTTAATACCATCATCTTGAAATAAAGTTTTTTCCATTCATAATATTCTAAAGTAGGTTGATTTATTTTTATCTTTTCTACCTTATTTATAAATTTATAATATTTTAATATAACTATAAATACAATTCCAATAAAAATAATTTTGAAATCTTCCATTACTATTATATTAATTATTATTTTGTTGCTGTTCTTCTAATGCTTTTATTTTTATCCATTTTGCTTTTTCAAAAGTTATATCCCTCTTTCTCATATAATTAAGAAATTTAATAACTTCGGTTTTATTACTTTCACTAAAAAATTTATTTAAATTATCTACTGATGCTTGATTATGACGCGAACCAAAACTTAAATCCCTCATTTGAGTTTTATAAATATCCGAAATAAACATCGGTTGTTCCAATAACCATTCATCATACATTTTCTTATAACCTTCCTTATCCTTTGTTATAATTTCATTACCTCCATTTTGATATACTATATTTATATCTGTTTCTGTTAAACTAACATCAACAACATCCTCTTCAGGAAATTCCATTCTTAAAAATAATTAAAGATATTAAAAAATTGCGGGATTACACAGAAATGTAGGAGGAGTGGGATTCGAACCCACGCGCACATAGGTGCAGAGGTGCTTAAGACCCCCGTCTTTACCGCTCGACCATCCTCCCGCAAAATTTTATAAAAATAAAACATTTATTTTCATATTATACATCACATTTTTCTTTCGTTATTTATATAAAATAAATTATCTTTATATATATTTTTATATTTAAGAAAAGAATTAAATATAATAAATAATAGATGTCTATTTCAATTGGGAATTTATTAAACGAAACTATTAATGATAATAGATTTAAAATAAATACTTACAATAATTCAAATGTAATTAATATTAATTTAGACGAAGGGACTAATAATGATGCTATAATTAATTTTAAGAATGATTTTGAAATAGGATTATCGAATAATTTTTTTTCTATTAATTCGCATAATTCAAATCTTTTAAATTTTTCTTCCAACAAAACATCTTTCAATAGTGATGTATATATTAAAAATAATTTTTATACTTCCAATAATTCTACTTTTATTCAATCCAATTCTATTATGAAATTAACAAATGACCCATCTAATCATTTCACTATCTATAATTCTAATAATTATCCCATATTTAAAGCTACTAATAGCAATATTCAAATAAATTTCAATAATTCTAACAAAATTACATTATCTTCCAATGGTCTCGATGTATTTGATAATATTAATATTAATAATAATAAAACATTATTCACATCGAGTATAAAAACTCCTAAAAAAGATTTCCCTATTATTATTGATTATGCTTCTATATCTAATTTAGATATCGGTGGTGTTAAATTTAAAAAATATCTATCTATCGAAAATGATGAAATATATCCTTATCCATCCTTCACAATCAATCGCTATAATATCGATTGTAATATTGCTGAAATTTATGTAAAAAATCAAAGTAATATTAGCAATCTTTCCTTTAGTATTAATAAAGACGGATTTTTAGGCATCGGTTTCTCTAATGCCATTAATCCTATCGATATTAATATCAATAATTCTAATATTCCATACGCATTTAATTATAAAGGTCATTCAGTTTCTAATGTCGATCAATTTGTTATTACAAGTAGAGGAAGAATTGGTATAGGAACTAACATTGTTAATAATCAAATTTCTATAAATATTAAAGATGATATTAGAGATAGTATTAATTATCCAGCTATTAATTATAATATTAATTATGATTATTCAAATAATTATAGAACATCTAATATCATAGACCTACAATTCATTGCTGATAGAGGTTCTAATGATATCTTAAATGATGAAGACGTTATAATTAATAGAGTTCCATTTCAATATAATAATTTTATTTTTAATTTAACTAGTAATATCACTTTAATACCTTTAATTATCGATCCTTATACTAATGCTAAAGTTATAGTAAGTGTTAATAATAATATTCAAAATGATTATATTAATAGCAAACAAATATCCAGTATTATTCCTATAAGAACATTTAATTATTCTCCATTATTATTCACCTATAATAATATAGATTATGAAATAATTTATTCAATATCATTACCAACTTTTATGAATATTGATTTAAATGAAATTATTATTGATAATAATAAAATAAATCCTTCAATTGTTTTAGATAATGTTAATACCAATTTCTATTATATCAATTATATTAATTATATAGTTAAAGAAGGAACTCAAAAACCTTATAATGAAAATAATTTGATTTTAAAAGAAATTACCACAGAAATTTATACACTTAATGTTGGTAGTTTTAGTGATTTTACCATCTTTATAACACATCGCCTATATATCGAAAAAAATATATATGAATTAAAAGGTTTTGTTGATTATTTAACTTATGTTTATCAAAAACCTTCGGGAATTTTAAAAGGAACTTCTAATAATAATTTTAGTTGTTTATTAGATGCTAGTGGAAAATTATCATTAGGAACTGAACAACCAAATGAAGATTATTATTTATATGTAGATAAAAAATCACGTCTTAATAATGTAGAATTGGTTAATATTTCAAGTATTCCTAATAGGAAAAATGTTGGTTTCTCAGGTTGTAATATTTCTAATATTAATAAAGGATTTTTTAATGTTATTAATACTAATCATATCATAACACAATCAGCATCTATAGCAAATATTATCGTAGCTGATTCAAGTTTTGAAAATATGAATATTAGCAATTTAAATTCCGTTAAAATTAATTTTAAAGAATTAAATAGTAGTAATTTAACATTTACATCTAATCTCTTTAATCCTAATTTAAAAATTATCGTAGGTTCTAATAATTCTAATATTCAAACTTCTAATCAATCTTATTTAATGAATTTAAATATTAATTCTTCATTAAGTAATGGTTTATGTATTCAAAGTTTTAATTGTAATTTAAATCCTTCTATACTTCTTCATGGATTTTCAAATAATAATTTCCCTCAATTATCTTTTAGAAATATTACTGGCAATTATTCTTTTAATCTCACATCTAATATAAATAAAAATTTCTTAACTTCTAATAATTTTAATTTAAGAGATAATTTAAATAATACCACTATCTTTCGTCATATCAATTTCGATGATAATAATAATCAACTTTGTTTTGGAAGTTCAAATAATATCATTTTCGATTTGAAAAATAATAATATTACTACTAATAATACTAATAAAATTAGTTTAGGATTTCCTTATCGTTTCTTAATCCAAAATAATCTTAATATTAATAATTGGGAAAACTATTTCAAAGATAACACTTTAAATAATAATGCTATGTTAAATGTTTTCGGTAATGTCAATTTATCAAGTATTAATAATAAATCTTTTATTAGTTGTATATCTAGTGAATTCCCTAATGATAAAATAGGAATTGCTATTGGTTCTAATAATATTAGAGATGGATTTTTATTAAATGTCGAAGGTGATACTTACTTCTCATGTAATATCAATGTTAATAATGATATTTATCTTAAAGGAACTATTACAAATATTTCAGATAGTAGAGTTAAAAAAGATTTAAGAAAAATTGAAAATGCTCTAGAAAAAATTAATAAAATTAATGGATATATTTATGAAAGAACTGATACAGGTAAAATTGAGAGTGGTTTAATAGCTCAAGAAGTATTAGAAATTATTCCTGAAGTTATTAATAAAAATAAAGATGATTTATATAGTATTTCTTATGGTAATATGATGGGTATAATAGTTGAAGCTATTAAGGAATTAAAAGAATTGATTGATAAATAATTATTTAAATTTTGATTTTGTTATTATCCATAAATCTCCACAATATCTTAAATATTCATATGGAAAATAAAAATATCCATTGTCCCCCCAATAAGTTCCCCACGAATTTCTTAATATTAATTCACGTGTATTATCATCATATCCGCATATAATTACAGCATGACCTCCTATTAATTTATCATTATTAGTTGGCATCCCTATTTTCCCAGTAGTTCTTGAATGATTTGACATAAAATTCGTATAGATAGATATGGCTATCGCTATAGGTTCATTATTATCAATCCATTTCTTAATAGTTGATAAATCATTATTAATATTATAAGCATCTATTAAATAATTTTCCTTCGCCTTTTCATAAGCTTCAATAGGAGGCTTTATAAATATATTCTCTATCTTATATTCCCAATATTTTTCATCACATATTCCATTTGTTTTTAATGAATATATTCCATCACTTAAATATGCTCCCTTATCTTCATTTGTCTCATTTATAAGTTCCCTTTCATTATAATATAAAAATAATCTGGAACCTTTGAAATTAATAGTATCATAATCAAATATAGAACAAAGAGCAAATGCTGAACAACTTCCTATTTTCCCCTGTTCATATACTGGAGGAAATTTAGGTCTTAAATCAACTTTTTTAATTTCTTTTATCTCTTCTTTTAATTCTTCTTGAATTAATGGAGGAATATCTATTTTAATATTTAAAAGTCTGTATATAAATATAAAACAATTTGATGAATAACCATCTTTTATTAGATACATATATGGAAGTTCATAATTTTTATTTAAAAATCGAATTATAAATATTTGTTTTTGATTATCATATCCACTTATTATAATTGTTATAGCCCCAATTCTCTTTTCATTTATTAATGGAAAATCAATTTTATTTGATAATATATCAAAACTTTCATATATATAAATACTTACTAAAAATGGTTCATTATTTACTAATGCTAATATAAGACTATTTAAATCTTTTTTAATCTTAACTATATCAAATTTATATTTATTTTCTTCAGCTTTTTTAAAAATATCTTTTGAAGGTTCCTCATTTATTAACTCAGGATTATATTTATAATCATCATTAAAACAATATCCATATTCTAATAAATTATTTATAGAATTATTAATATTATAAGAATTTGTATTAAGTCTTTCAATATAATATATAAACATTCTCGATATCTTCTGTTTCACATCATATTCAATCAAAGTTGCTATAGCATTCGCTGAACTTCCTAATAATTCATAATTATCCAATGATGGTAATAATGATGTTAAATCTAACTTATTCTTCTTAATTTGATTTATTTGAAATGTTGTTTTACTTAACAAATGAGATATATCTATAGTATTATCTATCTCAACATCAAAAAAAGACATAATTATCTATTATATTTCATTAGTTTTTTAATTAATTTCAATTAATTATATAGAATTATAATGAAAAAATGTAAAGAAAATAAAATATTAAATCCTAAAACCAATATTTGTGTTAAAAAAACAGGTGTTCTTGGTAAAAAAATAGCTATTAATAATGAAAAAATTCATTTATTTTGGGATAAAAATAGTTGTTTTTTAGATAGTGTATTAGTTTCATTGTTTCATGATAATGACACTAATCTTATTAAATATCCTTTAATAAAATTTAAAAATAAGGATTTGAATAAAAAAGCTATTAATCTTAAAAAAGAATTAGTAAAGATATATGAAATTATAGCTGAGAGAAAAATAAATAAAAATAAGGAGACGTGTTCATTATTAAGAGATATTATAGATGATTTTTATAATAATTTAATTAAAATATATCCTGATAAAATTATTATTGAAAATGAAGAAAATTGGATTGATTCGCAATTAGATATCTTTGATTTCTTAAATTTATACGAAAAAATTTTTAATATTCCAAATAATATTACTATTAAAGAAGGTAATAATATATATAAATCTAATTTATTTTATAATATTCCAAATAATTTATTATTAGATAAAAATAAGGTTTTTATTAATAAAATATTACCATCTTTTAATATTAAAAATAATGATAAAATTATTAAAACAACCTTATTAAAAGCTGATAAATTATTTCTAAAAATTTTTAGAAATATGTTTTATTTTAAATTAGAAACTAAAATTATACCCGCAAAAACTCTTAAATTAAAAGATAACAATTTTAATTTACATTTAACCTCCATTGTCATTCATTATGGTGATTATGGAGGTGGTCATTATATTTGTCTTTATAAATTTAATGATAAATGGTTCGAATATGATGATACAAATCATTCACCTACTTATATTGGAAGTTTAAATAAAATTATTAAAAATAATAATTATACATCGAATATAGTAGGATTAGTTTATTCAAAATAATGTCTCTTATATTTGAACCTATAAGTGATTCAATTAAAAAAAAATTATTAGTTAAATTGTCTTCTTCAACACAAACTATTATAGACGATGATATTTTTATTAACGAAGAACATAAAAATTTATGTAGTTATTATAAAAAATATATTGAACTTAAATCAAAATTAGAAACTAAAAATAAAAAAATAGTTTTAAGTTTTATGAAAAATATATTAATAAAAAATGAAAATAATACATTATTATCCAATGAATTTGATAATAAAATAGAATATACACCAGTTGAATACGAATATAATATTAAATGGAATGAATACAATAAAATATTTATTAATAAATTAAATTATGTTTTTAATTATAACTATATTAATTTATTCTTACATCAACAACACCTTTTTATATCTTCTTTAAATACAAGAGAATTATATAATATAAAATATTATACTTATAATGGAGATATATATCTTAATTCTTATATTCAAGGAACATTTTCTATAGATATTATTAAAGAGAATAGTGGCAATTTATATTCTAATGAAAATGATTTATGTTATTTCTTTTATCAATTAAAAGATTATTTTAAAATTCATAAATATAATGATAAAGAAATTGATATTAATAATAATGATTTATTTATTAATTTTATTAAAAATGAATGTTTAAATTTTCATATCAAAATTTACGAATATATATTTGCTAAATATTTATTGGAAATGAATGAGATATTTAAAAAAGCTCCTAAAACTACTGATAAATTAATTTTATATAGAGGTATTACAACTGATTATATTTCTTCAAAATTAAAAAAAGAGTTTTTTAAAAATACTCAATTTACTTCTACATCTTTATTTATTGAAAAAGCTATTGGATATAGTTCTGGAAAAAATAAAATGATTCTCAAAATTAATGTTCCTAAAGGTTTGTCTTTAATTTTTGTTGAAGGTATAACATTAGCAGAAAATGACTTTGAAGTTATTATTCCCATTAATTCTATTTTTCTCGTTAAAAAAACATTTCATATAATCCCATTTTACAAAAAAAAAGATGATATAATTTGTCCCGACGAGGATTATATACCTGTTAATGTTGCTGAATTAACTTATATTCAATAAAAATTTATTTAAGATTATTTTGAATATATTTAATTAAATGAAATATACTATTGGAATTCCTAAAGAAATTAAAACTAATGAATTAAGAGTTTCTCTAATCCCATCTGATGTTAAAAAATTAACCGATTTTAATATTCAAGTTTTTATTGAAAAAAATGCTGGTATTTGCGCTCTTTATAATGATGATGATTATTTAAAAGCTGGTGCTATTATATGTGATACACCTAATGAAGTTTTTGAAAAATCTTCTATCATTATCAAAGTTAAAGAATTATTAAACGAAGAATATGATTTTATTAATGATAATCATATTATTTTAACATTCTTTCATTTCGCCAGTTCTCAATCATTAATTGATGCTATGATTAATAAAAAACCAATTTGTATCGCTTATGAAACTATTAAAAAAGATGATGGAACTTATCCAATCTTAGCACCTATGTCTAAAATTGCTGGAGAACAATCAATTATTAATGCTAATGATTTTATTAAGAAATCGAAAGGTATTGATACAGACCATGTAATTACTATCATTGGTGCTGGTAATGTTGGTAAAGCAAGTGCTTATAAAGCTAAAGAATTAGGATATAAAAACATTAATTTAATTGATAAGGATTATAATAAATTACAAAATTTTATTAATGAAGGTTTTTGTATTTATGAAATGAATGATAAAAATTTAATTGAATTATTAAAAATATCAAATATTGTTATCGGTTCTATTTATAATTCTGGTGAAAAAGCTAATAAATTAATTACTAAAGATATGATGGATTTAATGCCTGATAATTCTATTATCATGGATGTAGCTATTGACCAAGGAGGAATTACTGAACTATCCGAAATTAGAAATATTTATGATCCAATTATCAAATATAATAAAACTAATATTTATTGTGTTTCTAATATTCCAAGTGCTGTTCCTCATAGAGCTTCAAATGAATTATCTAATGCTATTTATCCGTATATTGAAAATATTATCAAAGATATGGATATTCAAAAAACAATTGAAAATAACGATGAATTAAGAAGAGGTATTAATATTTATAAAGGAGAAATATGGAATATCAATTTAATTAAATAATAATCGTTTTTCAATTACATAAGGGTTCTTATTAATTATTTTTGCTGTTTTTGGCAATTCTGTTAAAAACATTTTATTACCATTTATAACAATGCTATTTAAAATAGGTGGTAATTTAAGTATCAATTCTCTATAATTTTCAATATTATATGGTTTTTTTTCCTTATAAAAATAATTATAATACCAATCTCTTACTAATTTAATAATATCTATATATTCTTGTTCATTATCTAAATCACTATAAGGATAATACCCTGTTAATTTTCTAGGTGAATAGGCGTTTAATAATAAACTATAATCATTACGATTTATAGTCTTCGTTTTATTATAATTTAAAACTGATTGTTCAATTGTTGTTGAAAAATCAAAATCCCAAATAACCCATAAAAATCCAATATTTTCTAAATAATAATCTACTCCATCTATTTTATAATGAAAATAACCACCTGCTTTTATCTTATGAAATAAAAAGTTCCCTGGGTGTGCGTCATTATGAACTCTTCCTGTATGATAATTAAAAAACATTATAGATAATAATTGTTGTATAAGAGAATGTATTAGATAAATCTTATTTGATTTATATAATCTTAAAAATTTCCATAAATCTCCATTTGCTAATTCATTAAATGATGTTATTATTCTTGAATTTAAATTTAATCTAATTAATTCTGGGAATTTTTTAATATCTTGTGATACTGATTTATCAGCATCATTTGATTTTATAAAACTATCTTTATCAATTTTATTCATTTTTTCACATATTACATAACCATAAAATATTGGAAAATGAGGACACATATCCATTCTTACCAAATTTGTTAATAAATTTAATAAATCTAATTCCATAGTAGTTTTTTTCGTAAATGTATAAACCTTTGAAGCAAATGTAAATAATTTCTTCGTTTTTTCCCGAAATTCACTTAAATATACTATCCCATATACACTATCACTTCCAATTCTCTCTTTTAATATTATTCTATTTCCTATACGATATGTCTTTGAACCATTTGGATTTTCTTTATATACTCTTAAACAACCCTTATTATCCTTATTATATTTATGTAATTCTCGTCTCATTAAAACTAAATATTTATTTCTATGAAATATATCAGCGCTAACTCTATTTTTAAATACTATTAAAGCTTTCTTAACCTTTTTAATCGCATCTATCTTCTTATCTAATGAATTAGATTTTTTAACTTTCTTATCTAATTCATTAACTTTTTTAGTCTTCTTTTCTAATAAATTCGATTTCTTAACTTTTTCATCTAATTCATTAACTTTTTTAGTCTTCTTTTCTAATAAATTCGATTTCTTAACTTTTTCATCTATAGATTTTTTTTTAATACATCTATTAGTTTTTTCATTTCTAACTTTATCTTTATCGCATTTTTTAACTATAATACCATTAATTAATTCATATAGTTTAAGAATATTTTTATTTTTTTGATTAAATAATATTTCTATTGCCTTCTTAGTATCTTTATTAATACATCTTTTAGTTTTAGGATTTAATATTTGCGATTTATTACAATCCGTTTCTTTCATTATTCTATATTAAATAAAATATTTAAAATAGTCCTTTCTTAGTAATTTTATAAGGGTTCTTATTTATTATTGTTGCTCCTAATGGCAATTTCTTTAATAATATATTATTATTACTTAATTTTTTAGGTAAATTATAAATATAATCCTTGAAATTTCTAATATTAAATTTATTAAAATCAAAAATTTTTAAGATAAAACTATTCAATATATCTTCATTAATATTAAAATAATTACTTAAAATTATATTATAATCATTCTTAACCATTTTATGCTTTTTAAATATTTGTATTGCTTGTTTTAATGTTATCGATAAATCAAAATCCCATATTACCCATAAAAATCCTAGATTTTCTAAATAATAATCAGCACCAAATATATTATAATGAAAATAACCACCTGCTTTTATCTCATGATATAAAAAGTTTCCAGGGTGTGTATCATTATGTAATCTTCCTGTATGATAATTAAAAAACATTATAGATAATAATTGTTGCGTAAGAGCATTTAATAAAACTAAATAATTTGATTTATATAATTCGATAAATTTCCACAAATCACCATTTGCTAATTCATTAAAAGTTGTTATTATTTTCGATTTTTTATTTTTTTCAATTATTTCTGGAAATTTACTAATATCTTGTGATATTGATTTATCAGCTTTATTTGATTTTATAAAACTATCTTTATAAATATCATTTTCACATATTACATAACCATAAAATATTGGAAAATGAGGACACATATCCATTCTTACCAAATTTGTCAATTTAGTTAATAATTCTAATTCTATATCTGTTCTAATTTTATATTCATAAATCTTTGAAGCAAATGTAAATAATTTCTTCGTTTTTTCCCGAAACTCACTCAAATATACTATACCATATTTACTATCACTTCCTATTCTCTCTTTTAAGATTATTCTATTTCCTATTCGATATATATATGAACCATCAGGATTTTGTTTATAAACTCTTAAACAACCCTCCTTCTTATTCTTTAATTCTCTTCTCATTAAAATTAAATATTTATTTCTATGATATATATCAGCACTAACGCGATTTTTAAATGGTATTAATGCTTTCTTAATTTTTTTTATTGCTACTATTTTCTTATCTAATGATACTGGTTTATTATTATTAACTTTAATACATCTTTTTGTTTTTAAATTTCTAATCTTATCTTTATCACATCTTTTTACTATCTTTTCATCTATCTTTTCATATAATTTATGAATTGTTTTATCTCCTATATTAAATAAATATTCAATAGCTTTCTTACTATCCTTATTAATACATCTTTTCGTTTTAAGATTTAATATTTGATTTTTATTACAATCCTTATCTTTCATTACTAATAATTATAAATTTATTTAAATACATCGCCTTTATTTATTTTATAAGGGGTTTTATTTATTATTTTTGCTCCAGATGGTAATTTCTTTAATAATATATTATCATATGTATTACTTAATTTTTTAGGTAAAATATTGATATATTCATTTAAACTCTTTTTATTTAATGGTTTCTTAAAATAATAAAAATTAGACCATATATAAAATTTAGATATTAAATTATTTAATATTACACCATCTTCATTATATGCTCTAATTATATTTTCATAATCATTTTTAACATCCATTGTTTTTTTAGATTTAACTATATTTTCCGCTTTTATAGATAAAGAAAAATCCCATATTACCCATAAAAATCCTATATTTTCCAAATAATAATCTACACCAAATATATTATAATGAAAATAACCACCTGCTTTTATCTTATGAAATAAAAAGTTCCCTGGGTGTGTATCATTATGTATTCTTCCTGTATGATAATTAAAAAACATTATAGATAATAATTGTTGAATAAAAGCATTTATCAAATATATTTCATTAGTTCTGTATAATTTAAAAAAAACTGATAAATCTCCATTTGCTAATTCATTAAATGTCGTAATTATTTTTGAATCTTTCTTTAGTTTTATAATAATTGGAAATTTTGAAATATCTTGTGATATTGATTTATCAGTTTCTTTTGATTTTATAAAACTATCCTTATCAAATTTATTCATATTATTACATATTACATAACCATATAATATTGGAAAATGAGGACACATATCCATTCTTACTAAATTTGTCAATTTAGTTAATATTTCTAATTCCATTTTAGCATCTTTAACATATCCATAAATCTTTGAAGCAAATGTAAATAATTTCTTCGTTTTTTCACGAAATTCACTTAAATATATTAAACCCAATATACTATCACTTCCAATCCTCTCTTTTAAGATTATTCTATTTCCTATACGATATGAATATGAATCATCTGGATTTTGTTTATAAACTCTTAAACAACCCTCCTTTTTATTCTTTAATTCTCTCCTCATTAAAATTAAATATTTATTTCTATGATATATATCAGCACTAACCCGATTTTTAAATGGTATTAATGCTTTCATAATTTTTTCAATTGCTTCTTTTTTCTTATCTAATGATACTGGTTTATTATTATTAACTTTAATACATCTTTTTGTTTTTAAATTTCTAATCTTATCTTTATCACATCTTTTTACAATCTTTCCATCTATCTTTTCATATAATTTATGAATTGTTTTATCTCCTATATTAAATAAATATTCAATAGCTTTCTTACTATCCTTATTAATACATCTTTTCGTTTTAAGATTTAATATTTGATTTTCTTTACAATCCTTATCCATCATCATCCTATATTAACTATTTAAATAATTCTTCCTTAGTCATTTTATAAGGGGTTTTATTTATTATTTTTGCTCCAGATGGTAATTTTCTTAATAATATATTTTTACCATCTATATTAACACTACTTAATATTAATGGTAAATTTATAATATATTCTTTTAAAGATTTACTATTATAACCATCCTCCTCTTTTTTTTTTAAAAACATTTTTGATAGAAAGTTTGGTTTTTTTATAAAAAAACTATTTTGATGATCATATATTCCATAAGTTAATTTTAATAATGATTTATTAAAAGTTATATCTCTATTATTACAATATCCATCATATTTAGCTGGTAAATAGGCACCTAATATTCTCTTATAATCATTTAAATTTTTTCTATATTTATAATATTCCATAGCTTCATCTAATGTTTTTGATAAATCAAAATCCCATATTACCCATAATATTCCAATATTTTCTAAATAATAATCATAACCAAATAAATTATAATGAAAATATCCCCCAGGGGTTATCTTATGATATAAAAAGTTTCCAGGGTGAGTATCCATATGAATTCTACTCGTATGATAATTAAAAAACATAATTGATATAAATTGCTGAATTATAGCATTTGCTAAAAATATCATATTTTTTGAATAATTTTCTAAAAAATTCCATAAATCTCCATTTGCTAATTCATTAAATGTCGTAATTATTTTTGAATGTTGTTTTAATCTAATCAAATCTGGAAATTTCCTTATATTTTGTGATATTTTTTTACCCTTTAAATTAGATTCAACAAAACTATCCTTATTATTTAAAATATTATCACATATTACATATCCATATAATATTGGAAAATGCGGACACATATCCATTCTTACTAAATCCGTCATCTTTGTTAATAATTCCAATTCCATTCTTGCCTTTTTTTCCACATATTCATAAACTTTTGACGCAAAAGTAAACATTTTCTTCTCTTTTTCCCTAAATTCACTTAAATATACTATTCCAAATACACTATTAGAACCTATTCTCTTATTTAATATAATTCTATTTCCTATACGATATAAAAATGTCCCATCTGGTTTTTTTTTATAAATCTTCATACAACCTTCCTTCTTATTTCTTAATTCTCTTCTCATTAAAACTAAATATTTGTTTCTATGATATATATCAGCACTAACCCGATTTTTAAATGGTAATAAAGCCCTTTTAACTTTTTTTAATACTTCTATCTTTTTTCCTAATGATACGGATTTTTTCATAACTTCTGTCTTTTTTCCTAATGATTTTTTTCCTAAAGTCATTGATTTTTCCGTTTTTATATTTTTTGGATTAACGCATCTTTTTGTCTCTGGATTTCTAATCTTGGGTTTTTCACATCTCTTTATTATTTTTCCATCAACCTCTTCATATATTTTATGAATTTCATCATCTCCTATATTAAATAAATATTCTAATGCTTTTTTGCTATCCTTATTAATACATCTCTTTGTTTTAGGATAAAAGATTTGATTTTTATTACAATCTTCAGCTTTCATTCTAATAAAAATAAATATTTTTAAATAATATTAAATTTATAAGGAGTTTTATTAATTATTAATGATTTATTAATAGATGTTTTTATTAAACCATTCTTAACCAATGTATTCATTGTTTTAATTATATATATTTTCATTCCTGATAATGTATATAATTCACTATAATATTTAATCACCCCTAATATATTTAATATATTCACTAAAGATTTTTGAGTTATTTTATATATTTCATCCTTTATTAATCCATTTTTATAAGTTGGTAAAAAACTATAAATAATTCTTTCAAAATCAGTCTTTATCATAAAATTCTTATCTGATGATTTTTTAAATTCAATACATTTATCATAATCACTTATCATCCATAAATATCCTAGATTTTCCAAATAATAATCATTTCCCATTATTTCATAATGATAATAACCACCTTTATTCACCTTTTTATAAATAAAATTATCCCATATAGAATTATTATGAAAACTCTTTGTCTCCTTATAAAAAAATATTAAAGATATAAAAACTTGTGCTAACGCATTTAAATATATATCATCTGTTTTATTCATATTATTAAGAAATATTCTTAAATTTCCATCAACCTTTTCACTTAATATTATCTTAAATGAATTATTAATATCTACTTTTAATAATTTTGGTAATATCTTCATATCATCATTCGTCATATGTAAATCATAATTTCCATATGACATTGGAAAATGAGGACATCTATTATTTATAACCGCATCATTCGTCATTTTATAATAAGTTATTTCATTTTCACTTTTCTTATTATCTAAAACTATTTTCGAAAAAAAATCATATTTAGGATATTTATTTAAATAACTTAAATAAATATTTCCATCTATCTTTTTATTTATTATTAAATTCTTACCTAATATAATTTTACTATCTATATTTTCAATTATCTTTTTATTAATATATATCCTCTTTTCACTCTCTTCTATTGGCGATTTTGATATCTTCTTTCTCCTCTCTCTAATCTTAATATATTTCAATAAATATTTAGGACTTTTCTTATCATTTAATAATAAATCCTTTGCCGTTTTCTTATCCTTATTTATACATCTGCGAGTTATTGGATTTCTTATTTGATTTTCCTTACATCTCTTATATTTCTTTCCATTAATAATCTCATATAAATTATCCATCTTCTACTTTATTAATATTTTTTTTCATTTCTATCAAACAATCTCTAACTGCTATTTTAATATCTGGAATTTCAGGATATAATGATTTAATTTTTGTAGTATCTAAATGATTATTACATCTCTTTGATTTATCCTGTTCTTCTATTGTAAAATTTGTCCATTCAAAATTTTCATCAACTATCTCTTTATACATCTCTAATATTTCATTATGAGTTATATAATTAGGATTTACTAAATTAATAGTTCCTGTAGTTTTCTTTTTCATCATATCAAATATAATTGGATAAATAGTAGGTAATACTGACATACTATTTGAATTAGAACATATCTTTTCATAATTAACCAATTTTGTTATTAAATTTCTTTTATTAATTTCAGAATTTATAACCATTCTTATTCGAAGATTTAAAGTATTATTATTAAATTTCATCAATCTATCTGTAAAACCCTTCACAATCGAATAAGATGAATCAAAAAAATTTGGTCTATCCGTTTCTAAAAACAATCTCGATTCTGGTTCTTCTTCATTAAATATACATCCCGTACCAATATAAGTAAAATGAATATTATTCTTTTCTGCTAATAATGATAATACATAAGGAGCATATAAATTATCACATATATTTTCAAATAATTTATCATCCTTTTCCAAATATGTTCTACCAATACAACTTATTATATGTGTAGGGGTATGTATTAATAATAAATCTTTTATTAAATTATCATGATCAGCACGAGCATTTGTTTCAATAACAATTATATTTTCTTGTTTTTTTAAATATTTTAAAAATTGACTTCCAATCCAACCTTTTCCACCAAAAAATAAAATTTTCATATATTTAAATTATTTATTTATATTTAAGTAAAAAAAATTACTCCTTCGAACGACGCAGAAGCCTTGAGAAGAGATTAATTAATTCTCCATCCTCATAACTCATCATATACTTCGCAACAAACTTCCGCATTTGTTCAGCATCTTCTTCTGTCAATTGCTTCCGCTGAATGCGAGGATGTGAAATATACCACTCGTTCTGGATTTCCTTTCTACCCGTGAAAGAACAACGATGCTTGTATCCGCAATCCTCCTTTCCACATAAGAACCCGTGGATACAAGGGATATGACGAATGCCTTCAGGGTCAGTCTCATTATGTTCATTCTTATCGAACTTAGCATCAATCACCTTCTTAAACTCCTTGCGAAGTTCAATATCGTCGATACGATGCTTGAAAGAACAATCTTCACGAACACACGAGCACGAGAAATTACATACCTTAACTGACGTTGCCATCTTTGCGGATGAAATTTAGTTATTAATGAAAAATCAATTTTTTATAAATTTACTTCTCATTAAATACATTTTTTATTTATCATTAAAATAAATAAAAACAAAAAAACTTAAATAAAGCTAAGAGAAACCCAATCATTCATTTCTTCATAATAGAAGAAACAATCTTGCCACTCATCGCCCATATCCAGTCCCTTGACGCTCAATACGAAATCCTTTACCGAATAGAACTTCTCACCTGAAACAATCGAAACGATATATTCTCCATCCTCTCCCTTGTAATAAGAACCGCAATTATCACAACCTTTGTGATAAACACTAAGGAGAAGATAAGAGTAATCGTTGGAAACCTCTTTGGTAAAGAATGTATAAGACATCGTAATTTTATTTATAAATTAGTTTAATCATTTTTATAAATGTTTATAAAGATATTAATACAAATTTATAAAAATAATAATTGAAGCTTTTCATTGTTATTAGAAAAAATATGATTGGTAGTATTTCGAATTTTTTAAATTTAAATGAAATATTAATTATATGAAAATTACAAAATTTAATAATTCTTCGATTTGTTTCAATTATAAAACTTATTCAAATTTTGAAGATTATGAATATAATAATATTTATTTAATTAAAAATAAAAATACATATCTAACAACTTATAATTTTATTAATTTTAATGAGGAATATAAATATCTTTTTTATATTAAAGCATTTTATAAAAGTCCAAATAGAACTATATGGAATATTAAAATTAAATATAGTTCTATTTGGACTTTTATAAATAAGCTAATGATAAAATAATTTATGATTATCTCTATCGTTGTCTTAATAAAAAAACAAATGAAATTTATTTAAATAATATTGGATTATATTTATTATGTTGTAAATCATATTAAATGATAAAAGGATTTTTATTATTAACTATTATTTATTTATTCAGTATGTTATATAATTATTTTATTAAATATTTATTATTATTATATATATCAAATAATCTTTATAATAATATCATTATTTCTATAATTATACTTGTTCAAATTGATAATTTTATTATATATACAGATTATATAAAAAATAAATTAGAATTAGAAAATTTATTGAAAGAAATAAATATTAATAAATTAAAACCTCCTAAAATTTATAAAAGAAGAAGAATTATGCTTAATTAATGTTTTTATAAGTTTATTATATAAATCATATATTTTTTCTATTATATTTATTTGATTATATTCATTATATTTAACTTGTTTTTCTATAAAAATAGAATCTTCATCTATCTTTTCTAATTTACTTATTTTTCTCTTTTTTATATAATTTGAATACATTTATTTATTTATTATTATTATATTCTTATTATTTTCTTTATAAGTTTCCATTATATCTTTTAATTCCTGATTTATTGAATCTCTTATAAATGATATATCATTTTCTTCAACATCTTCTATTATCATTATACCATTTGTATTTAATAATTTAGAATAAGTATTAATTAAAAATATTATTTTATATTTATCTTTTTCATTATTTGAAATTATTACATTAAATTTAATATTAGAACTTTCTAAATTAATATCATATGGATTAGTCCCCAAATATAATTTAACCCTATTATTATTTTTTATATAATTATCAATATCATTCTTTAATCCTATACCAATTAATACTGATTTATTAAATGTATTTAATAAATATTTTATTATATTCTCGTTTAATCCAATATTTAATAATATTAACTCTTCGTCTCTTATTCTCTTAAATAATAAATTATATATAATATTAAATTCAGTCATTTTATTCGTATCTTCAATTGAAACTTCATTAGAAACTTCGTTAGGAACTTCGTTAGGAACTTCAATTGAAACTTCGTTAAGAACTTCGTTAGGAACTTCGTTAAGAACTTCGTTAGGAACTTCGTTAAGAACTTCGTTAGGAACTTCGTTAAGAACTTCGTTAAGAACTTCGTTAGGAACTTCGTTAGGAACTTCGTTAGGAACTTCGTTAGAAGATTTATTAATTACATAAATAACATCATCATATTTACCATAAACTTCTCTAATATCATAAGCTTCAATGAATTTATGATATATTAGAGGAGTAGCATTTTTTAATACTTGTATATATCTAACAGATTGAATATTTTTAATTAATAAAATTCCATTATAAGTTAAATAATTTAAATATGTTTTAATAAATTTAATTAATGAATTTAAGTCATATGTTCCATTTTCAATTATAATATTAAATCTTTTATTATTAAATCTTTTAGATAATATTTCATCATTATACGCATCTATACTATTAATTTCATATATTTCTCCATTTTTAAAATAATCCTTCCATAATTTATTATCATTATTTTTATAATTTACAATTTCTAATAATGAAATTTTACATTCTTTAAAAGATAAAAATATTTTATCATATAAATTTATATAAGGATTTAATTGTTCTTGTTCCATTTATTTTTTGTTTATAAATATCTTCTTAAATTCTTTTATTTTTATTTATTACAAATAAAATATCATCATATCTACCTTTATTTCCTCTCAAATCATATACTTCTATATATTTTTTATATTCTTCAGGGGTCTCAAGTTTTAATATATCAATATCTTGAATCTTTTGTATATCCTCGATTATCATTATTCCATTATCATCTAAAATTGGGAGATAATTTTTTAAAAATTTTATTTGATTTGATAATACATGGTCTCCATCTTCAATTATAATATCAAATTTATTATTAAAAAAATTAACATCCATATTATAAGCATCTGTTTCTAATAATAAATTAATACGAGGATAAATATTTTTAATATCTTCAATACTATTTCTCATTTTCATTATATCTATTCCAATTATTCTAGCATTAATAAAATAATCATTCCATAATTTAATACTACCACCTTCTGATATTCCAATCTCCATTATAGCCGTTGATGTAAAACGCTTTTCCTTGAAAAGGTTTTCATAAGTTTCTAAATATGAATGTAAAGTATCTTTATCAGTTCGTCTACTATCTATTAAACTTCTTAATTCCATTATGTAATTAAATAATTTAAAATAAATATTCTTATATATAATTTATATATTTAAAAAAGGATCATTTTCTAATCTTGTTTGATATAATTTAGCTTTTTCAACCCAAAAGAAAAAACATACTAATCTTTCAAATATAAAGGTATGATAAGTATAATAAGGTCTTCCGCATATTTTAATTAATTTTTGTGGATGTTCTAATAATTTACCAGGATATGTTGAATTCTGATATAACATATTACGAATTAAAATATTGTTTTCCATAATATCAATAACTTTTTTATAAAAAATTATATATTTATTTAGCCATTCAGGTTTTGCCAACCAATAATTATTATAATATAATGGTATTTCTAATGATAATATATCATTAATATTATAACCAAGTATTAATAATATTTGTTCCCAAATATTAATAAAATTTGGATGATAATGTTCAGTAATTAATAATAAAGGTATGTTAAAAGAATTATTTAATGAAATTACATCATAGTCGCTATATTGATTAGCTAATTTTTCAATATCAAAAATATTTATTTTTTTATAAGAATTATATGTTAAAAAACCTACAAATTTTTTATTAATCCATTCATCTCTATTAATATCTAAATATGAAAATATAATATTTTCAAAATATTTAGTAGAATCAATTTTTCTTAATCTAGCCCAATTATATTTAAGAAAAATTGATGCTAATTTAAACGATTCTTCATCATGATATATTATATATATCAATATATCACTATCTTTATTAAAATTAATAATAATATTATCCATATTAATCATATTATAATATAAGTCTTAATAATAATATTTTATATATATTTAATCATAAATGTTTCTTCTAGTTTATAATTAAACTTTCTATAATAATTTCTTACACCAGTTCCTGATATTATCGCCATTTTATTAAATCCATTCTCTTTTGCTATTTCCTCAGCCTTTTCTATCAATCTTCTACCATATCCTTTATGTTGTGTCGAATATTCATTTCTTTCACCTACATTCGATAATGTCGAATAAACATGAAGTTCTCTAATTAATCCACATTCATTTAATATAGGTAATTGTTTAAGTTTTGTCGATGAATTTGTTAATCTCAATCTTATAAAACCAATTAGATATTTCGATGTTTCATAAGATATGAAATATTCATCACCCCCACTTGATTTATATTTATGAACTATCAATTCAACCTCTTCAGGATTATAAATATTATCCTTAACTTCTCTACATCTTATACATCTACATTCCCAATCATTCTTCTTCATATCTTCCTTAAGAATTTGTCTAAGATTTGTATATTGTTGCGAATAACCTCCTAGAATATAATGACCTGATATATCTCTAATAATTCTATTAATCCTTATTTGAGGATTTATTTTTATCTTAAATTCCTTTATCAATTCAAATAAATATCTATCTTCATATGGTTTATATATTCCTTCATCAAATAATTCCTTTATCTTAGTAAAAGGAACAACAGCGCACGGATATATCTTCATCTGGTCTATTTGAATATCTTCATCTTCTAGAAAATTATTTAACATTTCCCTATCTAATTCTGGAGAACTTCCGTATAAATTTAACATTAAATGACCATCTATTTTATAACAATTATCTTTAAGAAGTTTAATAGCCCTCTTTGTAATTTCAATCGTCTCTCCTCTATTATTCATTCTCAATATTTCATTATTCGTATGTTGAATACCTAATTGAACACGAGTGCAATTAAATCTCCTTAATCTCTCCAATTCTCTCATACATATACTATCACTTCTCATCTCTAATGTTAATCCTATGATATGAATAATAGCATCTTCATTAATTTCAATCTCTTCTTCTAAAGTTTTAATTAATCTTTTTTCATCATCGAAATAAGTATTCGCAGAATAATATAAAGATGTTATAAATTCATCTTGATATTCCTTAGGATATTCACTCCATGTTCCACCAAGAACTATTAATTCAATCTTATCAACTTGATGACCCATCCTTATCAATGATGATATTCTTGAATTCATTTGTTTAATCGGGTCAAAATCATTTTGATTTGCTCTTAATACTGCTGGTTCCGTATATAAATAACTCTTCGGTTGCTGTGTCCAATTATTATCTATTGAGGGTTTTTCATTTGGACAGAATGAACAATTATGAAGACAACTAAATGTTCCCTTCACACGAACCCCTTCTTTATTTGTATATTCAGGCGTTCCAGAAGTTAATACACTTATACTTATAATTCCTGATTGAGATTTTTGAACCTTCTTAATCAATTTCTTTTTTAATTCATAATTAGGTTCATCCATATCATTATATATCCTTATCAAATCAATCTTTTTAAGATTAAATCTTTTCAAATATGAATTAACGTCTATTGTTGAAGGATTTAGTGAAAAATCTCTCTTAATTATATCTTCGATATCTTCCATTTTTTATTAATGAATGATGTAAAAATAAATCATTTTTTAATAATATCTTTTATTAGTTAAAAAATATTTAATAGTAATATCATTAGGATACATATATTCGTTATATAATTTATATACCTTATTTATATATGAATTACCTTCTCCTAATAATAGATATTTAAATCTAAATTCATTACACCTATTTTCTATATAAGTTTTAAATTTATTTAAATCATTGTAATTCAATGGTAATTTCTTTAATGTTGTTAAATAAAAATGCGAATTACTTTCATCTATTGGAATAACATTAATCATATATAAATTATTATATATTAATGTATAAGGATACTTATATATAATAAATTCCCTTTCTTTTTTTATTAATAATTTCTTTTTATGAATTTTACATGTTTCTTCATTTCCATTAAAATCTCCTATCAAATTTAATATAATTGATATAAAATCACCTCTCACATTTAAATGATAATTATTATTATCTTCATTTAAAAATTTAGGAGGATGTTTCTTAAATGATTTATAACTCCACCAAATAAGTCCATTTCTTTTTTGAATTTCACCTATATTATCATCATTCGTATATGATTTTTTATGAAATGGACATATTAACTCATTATCAATTATATAACTATCTTTTAATGTATTCCCTAAATGTTTATTACAACTATTTATAATTGTTTGCGGATTTGTTTTATTATACCATAAAACCATAGGTAAATTACCTATATTATAATGATAAGGCATTTGATTATTAATATGTTTATCAATACCTATAATAGTCCATTCTCTAAATGTTTGTGGTAATATATATGAACTTATTTCTATAATATTAATAAGGATTATTAAGATGATTTTCATATTTATAATATCTATAAATAATTTTTAAATAGAATAATTAAATGAAACAAATAAATAGAGGGTTTAAAGGAGCTGTTTATGATAGTAGAGTTTTAATTGATGAATTAAAAGATATTGATTATGCTGTTTTAATAAGTATCGATTATAATGGAAATATTAAAAAAAATATTGTTAAAGTTTCAAATTTTATCAATATTATAGATACATCTTTATTAGTTAAAAAGTTTATAAGTTCAAATATTATAATTGGGGAAACAAAAGATAATTTCAATAATGAATTAAATGGTTATAAGAAAATGATTAAGATTTTAGGTAAAAAAGTTTATAAATATACGACTATTAGAGAAGGTTTTATTTATAAAGGTAGAAAAATTTATGGAATTAATTTTGAAAATAATTATTATGTATTTTTAGAAAAATGTAATAAAACTATTGATGAAGTTAAATTTACTCAAAAAAGTTTCAATCGTTTCTCTAAAATGATAATGAACACATTGAAGATTATGGAAAAAAATAATTATCTTCATAATGATATTAAACCTTCTAATATCATTTGTTGTTATGGTAATAATGGTATTGACAATTTTAAATTAATTGATTGGGAATTATCATTTAGTCTTTCTAAACAAGTTAATGGATTTTATTTAAATAAAAATGGAAATGTTTTATATAATCATCCAATTAAATTTTATTATACAGGTATTCCTTTATTAGTTAATAAACTTATTTTTTCTATCGAATTATTATTTGATAAAGATATTAGAAAATTAAAAACACCCATCAAAATTAGAGAAATAATTGAAGAAAGTTTCAATTATCTAAATAAAAATAAATTTTTCTATTTTAAATATAGCGATTATTTCGCTTTTGCTTTAGTTCATATTTATATTGCCGAAAAAAATAATCTTAAAATTTCTCTTAATTTAATTAAACCTATATTACAATTATTTAATATTAAATTGATTTAAGAATAATTTATTTATAGTTAAATAGGAAAAATCCTAATATGAATTCTAGCTATCAATTTCAAGAGAAACTACGAAAGCAACGTGAAAATCCCGAAACATCACGTGCTGGACTTAAATGGGAACAAGACGAAGACGATGCTCTTGTTGATAAGATTAACGAAGGAACTTCATATGCCGATATTGCTAAACAACTTCAAAGAACAGAAGGTAGTATTAAAACACGTCTAATTATCCGTGCTCTAAATCTCGTCGAAGAAGACCATTCTATTACTATCGAAGATGCCGCCACAAAATATAAAATTAGTGTCCAAGATATTCAACTTTATCAAGCAAATAAACGTAAGCGTCAATTTGGACGTGTTGTTAATTATCCTGTAAATCTTCAAATGGTTTATTCACTTCTAATGGATATCAATTCTAAACTTTCTGTTTAATTTTTTATTTTTTATAAATGTCCAAAATAGGATATTATCAATAAATGATTATTAAAGAATTATATTTTAAATATAATATTGATTGTCATAAGATTTATAATTTAGCTATTGAAAATAATGATGATTTTATTAAAATTATTCCTGAAATTATTTATTATAAAAAAGGAGATTGGAAAGAAAATAAACGAACTGATTTAATTAAAATTAATATTTGCGATATTCCAAATGAATTGAAATATGTTATTGATATGATGAGAGATAATGCTGGATTTATTGGAATTAAAATAAAAATAAAGAAGGAAATATTAGAAGATAAAATTATTCTTAAAACTAAATTAAAATTACATGGATTTATTGGCAAATTAATTAATAATGTTGTAAGTCTTCGTTCTAATTTTATTATTACCTCATATATTGACGAAACAAATGTTAAAGTTAATTATGTAATTAAATCAATGTTAATGACCGAAGAAATTAGTGATAAAATTAGTTATCATATTCAAAAAAAATTAGAAGATTATTACATTAAAAAAATTGATAAATATTTTTTAGAAATTACTTAAGTAAATAAACTCATTTATAATTAAATATGGAAACTTTATTAGAACAATTATCATCTGCTGAAGAAGATAAATTTAAAATTTTCTCATTAAATGGTGTTATTACTTATGCTAAAATGTTAAGTAATTATGATGGAGATACCGCCGATTGTTTATTAATCAATAATGATACTTTTATGAGATTTAAAGTTCGCTTCTATGGTTATGATAGTCCTGAAATGAAACCAGCTTTAAATATTAAAGATAGAGATGATATTAAAAAGAAAGCTATTGAAGCTAAAAAAAGATTATGGAAACTATCTACAGGTTTAGACGATATTAATGAAAAATATCATAAAAAAATAATTAAAGTTGTTTGTGGTGAATTTGATAAATATGGAAGATTGTTAATTACCGCTTATGATATAGATTTAGATAAGGAATTAGAATTTGATAATTCTATTAATAAAAAAATGATAGATGAAGGTTATGGATATGCCTATTACGGAGGAACAAAAAAATAACGTTTAAAATAATCAAAGTTTATTAAATAATTTAAACTTGCTAACAATATCATAATATTATGATATAATTCACCTTTATTAACAGCTCTGTTTAATATAACTTCTTGTCGCCAATTATTATTTCTTCTATCACACCAAAAATCTAAATTTCCAGCTAATAAATTATTATATGAATCAATACATTTTTGTATAAATTCTAATATATCATTAAATCTATTTGAACAATTAGGATTAGATGTTTGATATATCTTATAATGTTTTCCATTTATTATAAATGTTAAATGAATAAATGAATGTGGAAAACAAGAAATATGTATCAATTCATTTTTATGATATCTGTCTGAACTTATTGATATAATTATTTTTTCACTTCGAGTGCCATTACTTTTTTTTGCTGAATATTCTATATAATATTTTTTACTATCCACAAATAAAAAGGGGATATGAATACATAATTGTGAATATCTATCAATAAATTCTGTCATATCACGAATATCATTTGAATTTGGTATTATAATAGTAGTTGTTAATTTATTAATTACATTTTGCGCCCCTCCACTCTTTTTTCTTAATTCATATGAATTTATATTTTGCGAATTAATAGATGATGAATATATTTCTTTTTCATCATCTGTTCTTTTATCAAATGAATATAAATCCTTAGGATCTAACTCGTATTTTTTTATATTATCTTCATCAAGAATTATAAATTCTGCTTCATCTAAATCTTTTTTAATATTATCATAATAACTCATCTCTATTAAATGATTATTTTTTTAAAAAAACTGAATTTATATAATAATGAGATTTATAATAATATTAAAAATATTATAAATATTCCAATTTGTTATGATTGTTCATATTTAACTCAATCGATAATATTAAAAGATTTAAATTGTTATAATGGTTCTTTTTAATATAGATCTAAATAAAAATAAAGAACTTATTTATACCATTATTAATAATATATCTAAATTACATATTCAACATTATTATAAAAATAAAGATGAACTATCATTATATTTAAAAGAAGTTAAAACAATTAAGGAATATGATTATTATAATATTTTAATTAAAGATAGATATGATAAATTCATTATAGATAATTCATTTATTAAAGTATTTGATAATATCAAAGATAATTTTCATAAAATTAATGATGAATTATCTTCATATCCTTTATCATTATGTCATGGTGATTTAAAAAATCCTAATATTTTTTAGATTTTCAATATATTAATTTAAATAAAGGTATTAATGATATTGTATTTTTATTAATTGAAAGTGTAGATTTTGACGAAGAATTATATGTAAATATTATAACTTCAAATAATATTGAATATAATTATAATGATTATATAAAAGATTTAAAAAATTCATTATCAATATTTCCATTCGTTGTCAATGTATGGTTTAATACTGAAGATAAAAATAATTTAACAGATAAAGATTTTCCACTAAATTTTTTAAATAAACTAATGAAATATTATAAATATGAATTTAAATTATAAATATTATTTTTTATTCAGTTCAAGAAGTATTTAGAACATTAATCTTAAACTGAGAATGAACTTCATTATGTATGCTAAGAAGGTGTAATAAAATAAAAATAAGGAAATGTATTAAAACAATAGAAAACAAATAGAAAATGATTGATTTCTTAACTAAATTATTCAGTCAAGAAGTATTTAGAACAAAGATAATATATTAATCTTAAACTGAGAATGAACTTCATTATGTATGCTAAGAAGGTGTAAAAACTGGAATCGCTGAGTTTAATGATGAGGAGAAGTATATGACAATAGTTCTAGATAATTTTTGATTTTTTGTTCAATAAATAAGGAAATGTATTAAAACAATAGAAAACAAATAGAAAATGATTGATTTTATAACTAAAATAATCAGTCAAGAAGTATTTAGAACAAAGATAATATATTAATCTTAAACTGAGAATGAACTTCATTGGAGAAATCTAATGTATGCTAAGAAGGTGTAAAAACTGGAATCGCTGAGTTTAATGATGAGGAGAAGTATATGACAATAGTTCTAGATAATTTTTGATTTTTTATTCATTAAATAAGGAAATGGATTAAAACAATTGAATACATCTTAAAAATGATTGAATTTATAACTAAAATAATCAGTCAAGAAGTATTTAGAACAAAGATAATATATTAATCTTAAACTGAGAATGAACTTCATTGGAGAAATCTAATGTATGCTAAGAAGGTGTAAAAACTGGAATCGCTGAGTTTAATGATGAGGAGAAGTATATGA
>Ga0207934_1000009_pt1 | contig 80276 bp, 93 predicted proteins | sample LakMenE22Apr09ns_FD_150724 | JGI IMG/M metagenome (GOLD analysis project Ga0207934, IMG submission 150724) | Freshwater microbial communities from Lake Mendota, WI - 22APR2009 deep hole epilimnion (SPAdes) | ecosystem: Environmental > Aquatic > Freshwater > Lake > Epilimnion/Euphotic zone ... | reverse complement strand
ATTGTATACTTAGTAGCGAAATTTTTTGTTTTTACAGTACTATACTAATAGTATTATAAAAAATAACTGATTTCAATGTTAGATGTATTATGGAAACTGCAACAGTTCTTATTATTTTTATAGCTAGCTTACTTTTAGGTGTAACTGGATATTCGATGTATACAGCATTTGGTCCAGGATCAAAGGATTTGCGGGACCCATTCGAAGATCATGGTGCGATTCGTTCCCGATTAAAGTGGTATTTTCATATAGATTGGGGTGGAAAAATGTTTTTTCATAACTATGGTTTGATGTAGGTGAGATAATTAAGTTATCAAGTCCTATTGTTTAGGGGAGAAATTAATACGAAGGTGCCCACACAAAAGATCCTATTTTTAGTGAAGCTGGGTAACACAACCTAATCAGAACGTAATTGCGTACACTGGGGTATCGTAAGTTAATATGTTGCATCCGGAAAAAATGTCTCATTCGAATTTACAAAACTAATTTTTGTACTGTACTTAATATTTCTTGCATTATCTTCATGGTGATAAATGTCTCCCTAAGAATTAAGTAGGCATATTGGACAGCAGCTACGTTAACGAACCAATCTAATCATGGAACGAATAAAAACAGTCTTACTAGGCTAAGACTGGGTAGGATGAGGGGTAATTCCCTACAGATTGATAGAGTAAATTTTTCATTTTAAAGTATGGAACAAGACGTTAAAAGTACTTCCTGGAAAGATCTACCTTGGCAAAAATTTCAAAAAAAATCTTTTCACTTACAATGCAAAATTTATAAAGCAAAGCAATCTAGTAATTTTAGACTTGTTAGAAGGCTGCAAAAGCTTTTAGTAAAAAGTAAATCATTACACTATTTAGCTGTTAGGAGTGTATCTAAAGAATTTTTGTCTAAAGGTTTATTTCTATCAAGTAGCAAGAAATTCTTTTTAGCAGAAGAAAGCTATTCTAAACTTGGAGAGTGGAGATATATATCCTTTAAATCAGTATCCAAAACCACACAGTCTAAAGAAAGCTTTAATACTTCTTTTTTAAGAAATAAAATTACTGACTATGTATGGAAATTTGTAATTGAGCCTACATGTATCAGTGATTTTAATGAGTTAAATAATAAGGGGCTTAATAATTCATGCAGAAATACCATTAAGGAGTATCTTACCTTGATGAAGCTTAAAGATCAGCCTATTTTAAAATTAGTCATCAATCCCTATTTAATTGATATAAACTTTAGTGTTCTCGTATCACGTTTATGGCTGCCTTCACTCTATAAAATAGGAATGTATAGAGGTTTAAAGCAAGGTAAATTAGAGATAGATCGTAGTCTGATTTTTACACTTCTTGACAGATTATTACATGGACTTGGAGATCTAAATAATATTTCTATTGGAGAACACGGAAGTAGAACTTATTCGCATAAATCTGGCTTTCGTTTGGAGAATGAAGTATTTTATTTTCTCAGAAAAGATCAGGATAAAGTTTATCTATGGAATATGGTTCGAGAATTTTTCAAAGTTAGAGGTCTAAATATAGATTCTAATTGTATCTCTATAGAAAAATTACATTCTGGGTTTGCTTTTTCGAGGTGGTATTTAAGATTTAGGATGTCGAAAGGGATCTCGATTCTTCCAAATTCTATTTCTTGGAATAAGCATAAGAAAGAATTAATATATACGCTTAAAAAAGAACAGATGAGCGCAGATTTAAAGATTAAAAAACTACAATCGATACTTCTAACTTGGATTCAGTATAATAACTTTTGTTCCAAAGTTAAATTAAAAGCCAGCTGTTTTTATTTTAAAAGATTGTTAGCTAAATATAATTAATGTTCTTCCTATTTTAGGATTTGTTATTTATCTTCTAACCTATAAATTACTAGATATTTTTACCTTCAATTAAATGATACTTATTTCATTCTTTCTGGGCAAAGGAAGATCATAGGTAAGAAAATTGCAAGTTGAATTAATTATAATTCAATCAATCAAGGAGCCGTATGAGGTGAAAGTCTCACGTACGGTTTTGAAAAAGAGATATGTCTTTCATATCGACTTTATCAAGATTAAAAAATAGTTACATATACAGGGATAATTATATTATCCCTGTTTTTAGTAGAAGAAAATTATTTTTTTGCAATCCTAGGTGGGTCTCTAAAGAAAACTGAGAAAAAGATTACTCCTAAAGTTCCTGCAAGTAAAAAAACGTAAACTAGTGTTTCCATAAGATGGTATTTATCTTTTTTCGATATTGTTAGTTATTAGACTAGTGAAAGTACTTATACTGCACCTTGTTTTTTCGTACTTCTATCACCAAGTTTTTGGAATGCACCAAATTCAACCTGCTCAGTGATCTCAGCACCAATACCACTAAATACATCTCTAAATAAAGTTCTAGAGCCATGCCATAAATGTCCTAAGAAGAACAGTAATGCAAAGTTTGCATGACCGAAAGTATACCAACCTCGTGGGCTACTTCTGAAAACCCCATCGGATTCTAATGTAGTTCGATCAAATTCTAAAACTTCACCTAACTGTGCTTTTCTAGCATATTTTTTAACTGTAGGTGCATCTGTATAAACTTGACCATTTAATTTACCACCATAGAAACTAACAGTAACCCCGACTTGTTCTATACTGTACTTAGACTCTGCTCTTCTGAATGGAATATCCGCACGGATGATACCATCTTTGTCTACAAGTATTACTGGGAAAGTTTCAAAGAAAGCAGGCATTCTTCTAACAGTTAATTCTCTTCCTTCTTTATCTTGGAATACTGGGTGACCTAGCCAAGCCTCAGCGATACCATCTCCTTTATTCATAGGACCAGCACGGAATAAACCGCCTTTTGCGGGGTTGTTTCCTACATAATCATAAAAAGCCAATTTGTCTGGTATACGAGACCAAGATTCACTCAAAGATAAGCCTTCATTAAGAGAATTTTCTACTCTTCTTTCGATCTCTTGTTGGAAATAGCCACTATCCCATTGGTATCTAGTTGGACCAAATAGCTCAATTGGAGTAGTTGCACTTCCGTACCACATAGTACCTGTTACAACAAATGCAGACCAAAATACTGCTGCAATACTACTAGATAAAACTGTTTCGATGTTACCCATTCGAAGAGCTCTATAAAGCCTTTGTGGTGGTCTTACAGCTATATGAAAAATACCTGCTAAGAAACCAAGAATACCAGCTGCTATGTGATGCGATGCTACCCCACTTGGATTAAATGGGTTAAATCCTTCAGGTCCCCAAGCAGGAGCAACTGCCTGAACTTTACCCGTAATACCATATGCGTCAGATACCCAAATGCCAGGACCCCATGCTCCTGTAACGTGGAAAGCACCGAATCCAAAGCATAGCACTCCAGACAGCAATAGGTGAATACCAAAAATCTTAGGTAAATCTAGAGCAGGGTTTCCTGTTCTTGGATCTCTAAATAGTTCTAAGTCCCAGTATACCCAATGCCATATAGCTGCAAGAAATAGAAGTCCTGATAAACCAATATGAGCTAAAGCTACACCTTCAAAGCTCCAGAATCCAGGATTAGCTATACTTTCTCCTGTAATACTCCATCCACCCCACGAGTCGGTAACACCGATACGTGCCATGAAAGGCATCACAAACATACCTTGTCTCCACATTGGATTCAATACTGGATCAGATGGATCAAATACTGCTAATTCATATAACGCCATAGAACCCGCCCATCCCGCTACAAGAGCTGTGTGCATTAAATGGACAGCAATTAATCTTCCTGGATCATTCAAAACTACTGTATGTACTCGATACCAAGGTAACCCCATTGATTACACTCCTCTAATAAAGTTTGTTAGTTAACTTTCTTACTTAATGTAGTGATTTTTATTTCACTTAACTAAAGATTATATAATGAAACTCACTTATTGTTATAATTATTTTTACAATATTGATTTTATTACTATCGTGTAGTATATTAATGCAGATTCTAAATTTTTATGTTTAGGTACAAGCTATCGTATCTAAAAATCTCTCAAGTAGTAATCTATATAAAAGCATAACCGCACTGGAATTGCGCACATGAGAATTTCGTTTTGTATATATTTTAATTTTAATATACATAATTAATATTACGTTACATTTTTAAGGAGAATTAATAATGGCAAGTTATAAAGTTAAGTTAACAGGATCTGGAGTAGATACTACAATTAACTGTCCCGATGATCAATACATTCTTGATGCAGCTGAGGAGCAAGGAGTAGACCTACCTTATTCTTGTCGAGCAGGTGCTTGTTCAACTTGTGCAGGTAAAGTTGTGTCCGGAACTGTAGATCAATCTGACCAATCTTTCTTAGATGATAGTCAAATTGCTGCAGGATTTGTTTTGACTTGTGTAGCTTACCCTACTTCAAACGCTGCTATCTTGACACACCAAGAAGAGTCTTTATACTAAAAAAAATGATATAGAAAATTTTTCTATATCATTTTTTTTTTATAATTTAACTTCGATATGAACTCCGGAAGGAAGGTCTAATTTCATCAAAGAGTCGATTGTTTTAGATGAAGGTTCATAAACATCAATAATTCGTTTATGAGTCCGTGTTTCAAAATGTTCACGAGAATCTTTATTAACATGAGGTGATCTTAGAACACAATAAATTTTTCTTCGTGTTGGCATTGGGATTGGTCCCATTGTTAGTGACTCTGTTCGAGATGCCGTGTCAATAATTTTCTCACACGAAAGGTTAAGAAGAGAAGTATCGTAACTTTTTAGTCGAATTCGAATTTTTTGTTTTTGTAGCTGTGACATTTTGTAAAATGAGTTTGTTTACTCTAAAATTTTAGAAACTACGCCAGCACCCACGGTTCTACCACCTTCCCTAATGGCAAATCTCATACCCTTCTCAATTGCTATAGGATGAATAAGTTGTGCTGTCATTTTTATTCTATCTCCAGGCATAACCATTTCAGCTGCAGCTCCATCATCACTTGTAAATTGAGTAATTGTTCCTGTTACATCAGTGGTACGAACATAAAATTGAGGTCTGTATCCAGTAAAAAATGGAGTATGACGTCCACCCTCTTCTTTAGTTAAGACATAAACTTCACCTTCAAATTTCGTATGCGGTGTGATAGAACCAGGTTTTGATAAAACCATGCCTCTTTCAATATCCACTTTTTGTATACCTCTAAGAAGAATACCCACATTATCACCCGCTAGTGCTTCTTCCAAACTTTTTTGGAACATTTCTAAACCTGTAATAGTCGTATTTCTAGTCTCACGCAGACCTACTATTTCAATAGTATCTCCTACCTTCACTTGACCACGCTCAACTCTTCCAGTTGCAACTGTCCCTCTTCCTGTAATGGAGAAGACATCTTCAACGGCCATTAAAAAGCTTTTATCCACTTCTCTTTCAGGAGTAGGTATATAAGAATCAACTTTGTCCATTAAACTGTAAATCGTATCTACCCACTTGTCTTGACCCCGAGTTATTTTCGGATTGCTAGTTAATGCCTCTAATGCAAGTAGCGCAGAGCCAGAAACAAAAGGTATTTCATCTCCTGGGAAGTCATATTTAGATAACAATTCTTGAACTTCTAATTGAACAAGCTCTAATAATTCAGCATCATCTACCATGTCTGCTTTATTTAAAAATACAACTATATGAGGTACACCAACTTGTTTGGCAAGAAGGATATGCTCACGAGTTTGAGGCATTGGACCATCTGCAGCAGAACATACTAAGATTGCTCCATCCATTTGAGCTGCTCCAGTAATCATATTTTTCACGTAGTCAGCATGGCCTGGACAATCTACATGGGCATAATGTCTTTTATCAGTTTCATATTCAATATGAGCTGTATTGATAGTGATACCACGAGCTCTTTCCTCTGGAGCAGAGTCAATTTCATCAAATTTTTTTGTAATTCCTGTATAACTAGCTAAGGTAGCAGAGATAGCAGCTGTTAAAGTCGTTTTACCATGATCTACGTGCCCAATTGTCCCAATATTTACATGTGGTTTTGATCTCTCAAACTTAGCTCTTGCCATATTATATTTACTTAAAAATGTTTCTATTTATTATACAGTCTCATTGCTTTTGAATATATTAAAGGATTCTAAAATCTGTAGTGGGCAAATGCTTTATTAGCTTCAGCCATTCTATGGGTTTCTTCTCTTTTTCTTATGGAATTCCCTGTTTCATTTGCAGAATCCATTAGTTCATTCGCTAGTTTCATTGCCATAGTTTTACCAGATCTCTCTCTTGAAAATTTTGTAATCCAACGCAAAGCTAGATTAGTCCCCCTGAAAGCTCGAACTTCCATGGGGACTTGATAAGTCGATCCTCCGATCCGTTTTGCTTTTACTTCAACGAGTGGTGTAACTTTTCGGATCGCAGTTTCAAGAATATTTAACGGCTCTTCCCCCGTTTTTTCTTTTATAATTTCTAAAGCTTGATAAATTATCCTCTGGGCTAAATGTTTTTTTCCTTCTTGTAAAATCCTTACAGTGAGCATACTTACAAGTCTACTATTATAGATTGGATCAGGTAAAGCGAGTCTTTTTTTTGCAGTTGTACGTCTAGACATAATGGAGTGTATTATTTTTTATCGAAAGGTTTTTATTATTTTGGTTTTTTCGCTCCATATTTGGAACGACTTTGCTTTCTATCTTTGACCCCTGAAGCGTCTAAAGTACCTCTTATAATATGATACCTAACACCTGGAAGATCCTTTACTCGTCCTCCTCGAATTAAGACAACGGAATGTTCCTGTATGTTGTGACCAATTCCAGGTATATAAGCCGTAACTTCAAACCCTGAAGTTAATCGCACCCGAGCAACTTTTCTCAAAGCAGAGTTAGGTTTTTTTGGTGTTGTTGTATAGACTCTTGTACAAACTCCTCTTCGTTGTGGACAACTCTTTAAAGCTGGGGATTTTGTCTTCTTTTTAATTTGTTCTCTTTCTGATCTGACTAATTGTTGAATTGTTGGCATATCTTAGTTATATAAAAGGATTATTTATGAATCAGAATTTGAAGCCGAAATTTTATATTTTCTTAGGAAACGTTCTACACGTCCTTCAGTATCTAGTAATCTTTGAGAACCCGTATAAAAAGGGTGGTTACCCGACCAGATATCAACATTTAATTCTGGGCGAGTGGATCCAACAGTCATAACAAGCTGACCATCACAGTATACTTTACTATCTTTGTACCACTTAGGATGAATATCTTTTTTAGGCATATCAGTATGTGTATTGATTTATCGTTTAGAGAATTGAGGAGCTTTTCGAGCTTTTCTAAGACCGTATTTTTTACGTTCTTTACTTCTTGCATCACGTGTTAAATAACCTTCAAACTTTAGAGCAATTCTGTTTTCTGGATTTATTTTACATAAAGCCCTAGCCAAACCTAATCTTATAGCTTCAGTCTGACCTGTTAATCCCCCACCCTCTGCTTTTATGTTCAAATCGTATTTAGTATCTAATCCTAAACTACTTAAAGGAGATTTAGATACTTGCAGATAATTTGGACTAAACTGCAGATAAGATTCACCTTGTATTCCATTAATTAAAATCTTTCCAGAACCAGGGCTCACTCTTACTCTTGCTATTGAATTTTTTCTGTGACCTGTACCTATATATGTCGCTTGAGTCATAATAATAAATCTTTAAGATGCTTTTATTTGTATTGGATTTTGTGCTTTATGAGGATGTTCCGGTCCTTTATAGATTTTCAGTTTAGTAAAAAGTTCACGTCCTAAGGGACCTTTTGGAAGCATCCCTTTTATTGATTTTTCTAGAATCCTAGATGGAATACGTTTTTGCATTTCTTTGAATGTTTCGATTGTCAATCCACCAGGTCTTCCTGAATGTCGATAATAGAATTTATCTGTTTCTTTCTTACCTGTAACTGTAATCTTTTCTGCATTGATAACTATAACTCCATGGTGTATGTTTTTACTAGAGTTATATTGAACATCATTTTTTCCGAGTAAAACTCGGCTAATTTGTGTAGATAATCTACCCAATGTCTTAGATTCTGCATCAAAAAGAAACCATGTATAATTTTTTTCTTTTTCTATTGAAAACACAGTTTTGTTCATACTTGATCTATTGGAAATATTATTGTTAAGTTTACTTATTTTTTAAATTTTTTTCTTTTGGCAGATTGATTCCTAGTCGTTTTTGTAAAGCATCAATTACTTCTTCTGCAGATTTTTGGCCGAAATTTTTTATCTCTAACAAGTCCTCTTGGGAGTAATCCAACAAGTCAGCAACGGAGTGAATTTGCGCTCTTTTTAAACAATTGTAAGCTCTAACTGATAATTGCAATTCTTCTATTAAGATTTGATTTATTCGAGTTCCTTCAGGAAGGAAACTTTCTTCCTCGGATTTAAAATGTATTGTTTTTAAGGGACTAAATAAGTTAGTTAAAATTGTGGAGCTTTGCCCTATGGCTTCTTGGGGTGAGATACTCCCATTAGTCCAAATTTCTAGAGTTAATCTATCTTTTAAGGAACTTTGATCATATCTAATTTCTTCAACAGAGTAGTTTACCTTTTTCACCGGCATAAAAATTGCATCTACTTGTAGAAAATCAACTGATGTATCATCCATAAATTTTTCTACAATTTGATATCCTTTTCCAGCTTCTATTCGAAACTCCATTTCCAAAATATTATTATTACATATAGTGGCTATGTACTGATTCGTGTCGATAACTTCTATATCTGGAGGTAATTCAAAATTCGATGCTGTTATTATAGATGGACCCTGCACCCTTAATCTTCCAATAGAAGGCTCTTTATTGTAGCTTTTAAGAACGACTTCTTTCAAGTTCAAAAGGATTTCTAATACATCTTCTCGTACGCCAGGAATTGTGGAAAACTCGTGGTTTATTCCAGCGATTCTTACAGCTACTATGGCACTACCTTCTAGATCAGAAAGTAAAACTCTTCTCAAAGCATTACCTACAGTTATACCTTGTCCTTGATCTAAAGGTTGCAGTATAAATTTTCCGTATTGATCACGAGCAGTATCGTTTTTTGACTCGACACATTCTATTTCAAATTGAGCCATAATAATCTTATGAAAATGTACTTCTTTTAAATACGTCGTTTCTTAGGAGGTCTACATCCATTATGAGGCACTGGAGTAATATCTCTAATTAAAGTTATTTCTAATCCAGCGGCTTGTAACGCTCGTATAGCAGTTTCTCTACCAGCACCAGGACCACACACTAGAACCTCCGCTTTTTTAACCCCCTGAACAATAGCATCTTTACTAGCTTTTTCAGCTGCAATCTGTGCTGCAAATGGAGTACCCTTTTTTGCTCCTTTAAATCCTATAGCACCAGCAGAAGCCCAAGAAATAGTTTCTCCACTAACATTAGTAATAGTTACAATTGTATTATTAAAAGTTGATTGAATATGAGCAACTCCATTAGGGGCCGCTTTTTTACTTTTTTTTAGTGTAGATTTTTTTATTTGTATTGCCATTTGTGTTACATGTCTTGTAAATTATTACTCTAATTCGATTATTTAGTTACTTTCTTTTTACCTGCTACCGTTTTTTTACTACCTCTTCTAGTTCTTGCATTAGTGCGAGTTCTTTGTCCTCGTAAAGGTAGGCCAGCTCGATGTCTACGACCTCTAGTGCAATTAATTTCCATTAATCTTTTTATATTTAAAGATTCAATTCGTCTAGCGGCACCTTCTACTTGATATTCTTTATCAATTATTTCTCTAATTGTACTAATATCTTGATCTGTTAAGTCTTTGCACCTAATGTCAGAACTTACTCGAGCTTTTGTTAAAATATTTTGTGAACTAGATAAACCTATACCATAAATATATGTTAATCCAATTTCGATTCGTTTATTTCTAGGAAGATCCACCCCTGCAATACGTGCCACTTTTTTCTCCTATAAAGTTAATTTGTTAAATATAGCTATTATTTTCGTTTCATTTTTGCACCACCCTGACGAACTTTCAAACGAGGGTCAGTTTTACTAATAACATACAACCGGCCTCGTCTTCTAACAACCTGACAATCTTTGCTTCTATTTTTAAGACTACCTATAGAACTTACTACTTTCATTTAAGTTTTTTGAATTATGATTAAAATTGCATATAGTCAAGTTTTTTATTTTTTGTGACTTTTTTTGGGAGAAAGTAAAGGTCGTAGATATTTATTTTAGTATATTCTCGTAATTTTTGGATATTAAATATGTTTGAACTTGTTTGGAAGTATCAATTGCTACCCCTACTAAAATTAACAAAGAAGTTGCACCTAATCCTTTAAAAGTGGAAATACTAGTTATGCTTTCAATAAGGCTTGGAACCAATGCAATAAATGCTAAAAATAAAGCTCCTAAAAATGTTAGTCTATTCAAGGTTTTTTGTAAATAATCCGTTGTAGCTTTACCGGGTCTAATGCCAGGGATGCTGGACTCCATTTTTTTTAAGTTTTTTGAAACATCAGATGGGTTAAGGATTAAAGAGGCGTAAAAGTAACTAAAAAATAGGATCAACAAAAAATAAAATAATAAATAAATACTTTTATTCGAGCTAGTTGGTGAAAGTAGACTGACTATAGTTAAAATGATAGGATTTGTTGTTATTTGACTAATGTAAGCTGGAAGTACAAGAAATGCAGAGGCAAATATTATTGGCATAACTCCACCCTGATTTAGTCTGAGAGGCAAGTAACTTGTTTTATTCTGTATTTGTCCTTTCCCAAGTTGTCTAGCTGAAATAATAGGAATTCTCCTAGTTCCCTCTTGAATAAAGATTATCCCTACAATCATAATTAAAAAAATTGATGCCAAGGCAATTAATTCAAATACACTACCTTTACTTTCGATGGATCCTGAGCTTTGCTGAATTAGTTTTGGCAAACCAGAAATAATATTCACAAATATAAGCATTGAAGCTCCATTTCCTATACCTTTTTCGGTAATTTGTTCAGAGATCCACATGATTAGCATGGATCCTGTGGTTAAAGCTAAAGTCATTTCTATGACAAATTGAATATCCCAATTAAATACGTAAGGCCTTACCCAAAAGGACACGCCAATACTTTGTATAATCGCCCATCCCAGAGCAATGTACCTTGTTATTTGAGAGATTTTCTGCCTACCAGACTCCCCTTCCTCCTTTTGTAATTTTTCTAAGCTAGGAATAGATGTTGTACCCAGTTGAATTAAAATCGACGCATTGATATACGGTACGATTCCAAGAGCAAATACACCTATGGATGCAAAGCCTCCACCAGAAAAGATGTTTAAAAAACTTACAATTGGATTGTTTGAAATACTTTGGTAAAATGCATCATGGTCAACTCCAGGTACTGGAATAAATGTTCCAAACCGAGAAAGTATAATTAGAAGAAAAGTTAATATAACTCTAGATTGTATTCCGTATGTATTTTTATTCCGCTTTATTTTTTGCATGATTCAAGAGTTACATAAAGAGTTAAAATTTTGCAGATCATTTTAAACAAACATAGTGTAGAGGTTTGTTTAAATTTAGTAGCTTTAAGAAGTTATACTTCTATTCTCAGAGACTTGAAGAAAGGTTTTTAATTGAGAGAGAGCATCTGTTGCTGCTCTAGCATTGTTTAATGGGTTATTAGACCCTAATTGTTTTGCAAGTATATTTTTTACACCAACAAGTTCTAGAATCGTTCGAACGGATCCCCCTGCAATTACACCTGACCCTGGAGCAGATGGTCTTATAATTACTTTAGCTGCACCAGATCGACCTGTTATAATATGTGGAATAGAGTTATCTTTTGTTATAGGAACATTTATAAGATGTTTTTTTCCATCTGTAACTGCTTTTTTCACAGCTCCTATAACGTCACTCGCTTTACCTACACCCACTCCAACTTGCCCTTTTTCATTTCCTACAATTAAAATTGCGCGGAAACTTAATTTTTTCCCACCTTTTACGACTTTCGTAACCCTTCTGACCTGGACAATACGTTCCTGCCACTCTGTTTCTTTTTCTTTTAATTTATTTGTTTTTTTACGACTAGACATAGTTTAGTTTATTAGTTAAAATTTAAGTCCTTCTTCTCGAGCGGCATCCGCAAGCGCCTTAATTCTGCCGTGGTAAATACGACCACCTCGGTCAAACACAACATTTGTGATGTTAGCTTCTAAAGATTTTTTTGCTATTAATTGACCTACTAAGACTGAAGCCTCGCATGTATTACTGGATTCAGTTTTAGAAGATACAGCCATCTCTAATGTAGAACTGGATAGCAAAGTTTTTCCCACAACATCATCAATCAGCTGTGCATAAATATGATTGTTGGAACGGAAAATAGATAATCTAGGTTTTTCTGCAGTTCCTTTAACCTTTTGACGAATTCTACGTTTAATCTTATCAATAGATTTTTGTGACATAATTCTATATTTAATTATTTTTTACCTGCTTTACCTACTTTCTTACGAACAAATTCACCTTGGTATCTAATCCCCTTGCCTTTATAAGGTTCAGGTGGGCGGACTAATCTTATATTTGCTGCAATCTGACCTACTAATTCTTTATCAAGACCGAATACAGTAACGTTTGTATTACCTTCCACTGAAAGTTTAATTCCTTCAGGAGATAATATTTTTACTTGATGACTGTAGCCAACATTTAAGACTAAAGTTTTACCATCAATTTGGGACCGATAACCAACTCCTTGAAGCTCTAACTTCCTCTGGAATCCTTCTGTAACCCCTATTATCATATTATTGACTAAGCTTCGGTAAGTTCCATACAATTGGTATGAATTATTTAGCTCTTCATTAGGTAATACACTTATACTTTTGTCATTTTGAATTATCTTAATTGAAGAGGGTAAATTTTTGGATAATTCACCCTTAGGACCTTTCACCGTAATATTTGTAGAACTAATTGTAACATTTACTTTATCTGGGACTTTTATCGGAAGTTTACCTATTCGAGACATATTTTACCTAAAATTTTATTTACCATACATAACAAAGTACTTCACCACCTAAACCCTGATGTCTTGCCTTACTGTCTGTCATAACGCCTTGAGAAGTAGACATAACTGCTATCCCTAAACCACCTAATACTCTTGGTAATTCTTTTCTATTGGCGTAGACTCTTAGCCCTGGTTTACTAACGCGTCTTAAAGCAGTTATCACAGGTTGACGATTTTTTCCTTTATATTTTAATGACAATAATAACTGTGCATTAAAATTCTCTCCAATCTCTTCGAAACTCTGTATGAATCCTTCTTCCAACAGAATACTTGCTATATTGCGCGTCATTTTTGTAGAAGGTACTTCTACTATTTGATGTTTTGCCAGATTAGCATTACGTAATCGTGTAAGCATATCTGATATTGTATCGTTGACCACGAACCCTCCTTAATATAATATTATTATTTACTTAATTATCATTAAATGGCATTCCTAATGCCTTTAATAATGCAATTCCTTCTTGTTGTGTTTTCGCACTAGTTGTTATAGAGATATCCATCCCTCTAATTTGATCCACTTTATCATATTCTATTTCTGGAAATATTAGTTGTTCTCTAATGCCAATGTTATAATTTCCTCTACCGTCAAAACCTTTTATACTTATCCCTTTAAAATCTCGAATTCTTGGAAGAGATAAATGAATAAAACGTTCTAAGAATGCATACATAATCTGCTTTCTAAGAGTTACGGCAATACCTACTGGCATACCATCACGTATTTTAAATCCTGCAATAGACTTTCTAGCCTTGGTGATTATGGGTTGTTGTCCTGTAATAGATGCAAGTTCTTGTACACTTATATCTAAAGCTTTATTATTTTTTGAGGCTTCACCTAGACCTCTGTTAACTGTAATTTTAGTGATTTTTGGAACCTCATGAACATTTTTATATTTAAATTGTTCCAGAAGTAAAGGTATAACTTTTTCTTTGTAATAAACTCTCAGGGTTTGGCTCATAGAATTTTAATTTTATTTTATAATAACTTTTTCAAAACTCGTATTTTTGTTCCACTTGGATCTGTCTGAATAGAGACTCTACTCGCAATCTTTTTTTCAAGGCTATAAAGCATAACGTTAGAAACATCTATTGGAGCTTCAAATTGAGAAATTCTTCCCACTTCACCTTCTTTTTTAGGTTTTATATGTTTTTTTTTGATGTTAATATCTTTTATCACAACCTGGTGAGAACTTCGCAGAATTTGAGTTACTTCGCCAATTTTTCCTTTATCCTTCCCAGAAATTACTTTAATCGTATCTCCTTTCTTTACATGAAGAATAGTATTTTTAGCCATTATAAAACCTCCGGAGCTAAAGATACAATTTTGCTAAATTCCTTATCTCGTAATTCTCGAGCAATTGGACCAAATACTCGAGTGCCTCGGGGATTATTTTCTTTATTAATAATCACAACTGCATTATCATCAAATCTAATTGACATACCATCACTTCTTCGAATTGTTTTCTTTGTTCTCATGACAACTGCCCGAACAACATCAGATCTTTTTACAGGCATATTAGGGGAAGCATCTTTAACAACCCCTATAATTACATCTCCAATGGTAGCATATCTTCTATTACTCCCTAAGACTTTAATACACATGATCTTTTTTGCCCCACTATTATCAGCAACATTCAAATAAGTTTGAGTTTGTATCATTTTAATTTATTCTCCAAGACTAGAAATGTTTATACGTGATGATTTCTGTTTTATAATTTTTAGATTCCAACGTTTTGTTTTACTCAATGGACGTGTTTCAATAATAGTTACTAAATCCCCAATTTGACATTGGTTTTCTTCATCATGGACCTTATATTTTTTTGTCTTAGCTATTACTTTTCCATATTTTTTATGTGTGATTCTATTCTCTATAGAAACAACAATTGTTTTTTCCATTTTATTACTAACAACGATTCCACTTCTTTCTTTAATAGGCATAGGATTAATTTTATTTTATCTTTTGTTGTGTCTCTGATTCTAAAGTTAGTAGTTGAGCTATTTTACGCTTATAGTGCTTGAATAAGTGAGGTTTAAAAGATTGACGGGTTGCTTTTTTTAATCTTAATTCGAATAATTGTTTTTTTGTAGTCACAATTTCTTTAATCAAGGTTTCATTATCGAAATTTTTCAATTCGGTTAAAGATATGAACGCCATAGAGGTATTACTCCTTTGATACAAATTTAGTTTTAATGGGAAGTTTATAGGAAGCGTTTTTCAATGCTTGATAAGCTAATGCCTGTGGGACTCCATTCATCTCAAATAGGACGTGGCCTGGCTTTATAACGGCAACCCAATAATCAGGTGCTCCTTTACCAGACCCCATACGAGTTTCAGGTGGTTTTGATGATATAGATTTATCAGGGAAGACTCTAATCCATAATTTTCCCGTTCTCTTAACGTAACGTGTAATAGTACGTCTAGTAGCCTCAATTTGTCTTGAAGTTAACCACACGGGTTCTAATGCTTGTAAACCATATTCACCAAACACAATAGTATTACCTTTACTTGCGACTCCACCAAGTCTACCCCTATGAGGTTTACGAAATTTTGTTCTTTTAGGACTAAGCATATTATTTTCTATTAATATAATTTTTATTCAACGAGCGTTCTAAATTTAGGTGTTAATTCACCATGAAATACCCAAACTTTTACTCCCAGTACGCCATAGGTAGTCTGAGCTCTTTTAGTAGCATAATCTATATCAGCTCTTAAAGTCTGTAGGGGTACTCGGCCTTCCCGAACCCATTCACTTCTTGCGATTTCAGCCCCATTTAATCTGCCTGAAACCTGAACTTTAATGCCCTGTATATTAACTCGTTGAGCTTTTTGAATAGCTTGTCGAGTAGCTCTCCGAAAAGCTACTCTTTTTTCTAGCTGCTGAGCTATAAACTCTGCAATCAGAGAGGCATCAGAATCAGCTTTACTCAATTCACTGACATTAATTCTGATTTGTTTTTTATTATGTAAAAGTTTGTTTAAATCATCCCTTAACTTTTCTATACCAGCTCCAGACCGGCCCACAATACTTCCAGGACGAGATGTATGAATCTCTAATTCGATCTGATCTGATTTTCTATTAATTTCGATTTTAGATATGCCAGCACTGGATAGGTTACTTTCTATATGCGTTCTTATTTTATAGTCTTCTTCTAATGTAGAAGGATAAAATTCTTTAAGCTCAAACCATGAAGATCTGTGCTTTTGAGTGATCCCAAGTCTAAATCCTAATGGATGCGTCTTTTGTCCCATTGTTATGAATCCTTATATTAGTTATATTTATAGTTAAGATTTTAAACCACTTTAGATAAACTCACACGGATGTGACAAGTGGGTTTTTGTATTTTATATCCTCTACCTTGGGCTCTAGGCCTAAAGCGCTTAAGAATGGGACCTGCGTCAGCACATGCTTCGGTTATTTGCAAGTCTCCCTTATTTAGTCCATTGTTACTTTCAGCATTTGCTCCTGCAGATTGTAATACTTGTAATACTGGTTTACACGCTGAATAAGGCATAAATTCAAGTATCATCAAAGCTTCCTTATACGACTTTCCTCGAATCTGATTTAGGACTCGGCGAACTTTATTCGGTGCCATTCTTATATACTTAGCAATCGCTCTCACCATAATCTTTACACTCCTATATTATCTTTTTGCTTTTTTATCGCTTTTTACATGTGATCTAAAATTTCGAGTCGGAGAAAATTCACCTAGTTTATGACCAACCATTTGGTCATTAATATAGACTGGGACATGCTGCTTTCCATTATAGACAGCTACAGTATGACCTACCATCGAAGGTAGAATAGTTGAAGATCTAGACCAGGTTTTTATAATATCTTTTTTACCACTTGCGTTTAGCAGATCTATCTTTTTTGAAAGGTTTGCACTAATAAAAGGACCTTTTGATAATGAACGACTCATGTTTTTTTAGGTGTAGGATTGATTAAATTACACTGTAGGTTTATGCATTGAAGTTTTTGGTATTACTTTCTTCCTCGAACAATATAGAAGTCGCTGTATTTTGTTTTTGCTCTAGTCTTCACACCTAAAGCTGGTTTACCCCAAGGTGTTACAGGTCTTGCTCTACCAATCGGAGATCTTCCTTCTCCTCCACCATGAGGATGGTCACAAGGGTTCATTACAACACCCCTAACTGTAGGTCTAATACCAAGCCAACGACTTCTCCCGGCTTTACCAGATGTGATATTGTTATACTCAATATTTCCAATTTGTCCAATTGTTGCGTAACAATCTTTTCGGATCATACGAACTTCGCTTGAAGGTAATTTTACCGTGACAAAACTACCATCTTTTGCAACAATTTGAGCAGACGTTCCAGCAGATCTAACAATCTGCCCCCCTCTACCAGGAATTAACTCTATATTATGAACATCTGTTCCTAGTGGAATACATCTTAGAGGTAAAGAGTTACCTATTTCTAAAGGAACATTCTCACCTGAAGAAATTTTTGCCCCAATCTCTAAAGATTTAGGGTGTAATATATATCTCTTCTCTCCATCTTTATAATGCACCAAGGCAATTCGAGCATTTCTATTTGGATCATACTCTACTGTAGCAATGATTGCTTCAATATCTTTTTTATTTCGCTTGAAATCTATAATTCTGTATCTCTGTTTATGTCCACCTCCTTTATGGCGTGTCGTAATAATTCCTCGATTATTTCTCCCACCACCGGATATTTTTTTTGCAAGTAAAGTTTTTTCAGGTCTGCTAGATGTAATCTCTGAAAAATCTGAAACAGATCTGTTGCGAGTCCCAGCTGTATAAGGTCTATAAATTCTTATGGCCATAAATAGTTAGATTATTTGGAAATAGTTAATTTTCTGAGAATAAATTTATGGAATTCCCTTTGGCTAAAGTAATTATTGCCTTTTTATAGTGAGATTTATTCCCTATAAATTTACCAATTCTACGTTGCTTTATTGGAGGATTCAATGTATTAATGGATACTACTTTAACATTAAACAAGTATTCTATAGCGCTTTTTAATTGAGGTTTACTTGATTTAGGATCAATTGCAAAGGTGTACTGATTCAATTCAAGTAGTTTCGTTGCTTTGTCTGTGATTATGGGGTACTTAACTAAATCGATTAACTTTCTCAAATTCATAATGTTATTCATTAAATTGGATAATATTTGTTAATGCTTTCTCAGTAATGACTACGTGTTTTGCCAATAATAAATCTCTAAGATTTACCGTATTTGCATACAGTAGTTGTACATTTGGAATATTGCGAATAGACAATTTTAAATTAGCATTACTTTCATGAACTATAACTAGTGCTCTACCGACAGAATCCCCAGGAAGAATCTTTTCTAACGTAGATGCAAAGTGTTTAGTTTTAGGAGTATTTATAGAATTGAACGCATCTTCCACAACAACAACTTTATGCATGCTATGATAAAAAGCGGTAGTCAAAGCTAGCTGTTTTTCTTTAATATTAATTTTTTTAGTATATGATCTAGGTTTCGGACCAAATGTGACCCCACCGCCATTCCATAGAGGGGAGTTACTAGATCCCGATCTTGCTTGCCCTGTTCCTTTCTGTTTCCATGGCTTTCGACCACCACCTCTAACTTCACTTCTGGTTTTACATGAAGCTGTTCCTTGTCGTCGGTTTCGATCTTGAATAACTATAGCTTTATGAATCAGATATTTTGGAGCAGAGTCATTAACTCGGAAGGAAACAGATACAGATTTATTTAAACCTTCAGTTCCATGGGAATCACGAACTTCATAGTTGAGTTGTTTATTTACTGTCATTGTGTATTTTTAACGGAGTTAATTTTAATTATTTAGTAATCTTTTTTACACTTAGAAGATTTCCTAACTTACCTGGGATTGCGCCCTTAACTACTAGTAAATTATTTTCTAGATTTATCAAAACGATTTCCAAGTTTTTTATCGTTGTTTGTTTTCCACCTAGTCGGCCCGCCATCTTCTTACCTGGATAGACTCTTCCTGGAGTTGTCCCCATGCCGATTGATCCAGGTTCTCGGTGATTCTTTGAACCATGCGTCATAGGACCTCTCGTGAAATTATGTCGTTTCACAGTCCCAGCAAATCCTTTACCTATAGTTTTCCCAGTAACAGACACTTTATCACCTAAAGTAAATGAACTTACTGAAATTGTTCCACCTAATACCTCTCCGTTAGAAGACTGAATTCGATACTCTTTTAAGTATTTTAACGGTGGAGCCCCTACTTTTTCTAAATGCCCAAGTCTAGGTTTAGTAAGTAGTTTTGATCGGGTTTCTGAATACCCAACTTGAACGGCATTGTAACCGTCTGTATCTAAGTTTTTTATTTGAGTTATTAGACATGGGCCTGCTTTAATAATTGTAACTGGGATGGCTAAACCAGATTCGTCAAAAATTTGTGTCATTCCTAGTTTTGTGCCTAGAATACCTATGTTCATAGAAGTGTTTAGAGTGAAAAATTTTATACTAGTGACAGACGGAATACTTATATTGCTTAAATTATTTTACAGTCACAAAATAAAATACCATACTATTTTTGACTTTGAACCCTTTCACAATAAATTAATTGTAGAATTCGAAGGTTCGGTACAGGGTACTTGTAAAGTACATTTTTAGATGCAATGATAGAATTATCATTATGATATAACTAAAATAACTAGTAAATTTTAATAATATTTGAATTTTATGGGAAAAGTTGTTGGAATAGATCTTGGGACGACGAATTCTGTTGTAGCAGTCATGGAAGGTGGAAAACCAACTGTTATACCAAATGCAGAAGGATTTAGAACTACACCTTCTGTAATAGCGTATACGAAAAATGGAGATCGATTAGTGGGGCAGATAGCTAAACGACAAGCTGTAATTAATCCAGATAATACATTTTATTCAGTAAAACGTTTTATTGGAAGAAAATCTGATGAAGTTTCTGAAGAGTTAAAACAAGTTTCCTATATCGTAAAAACGGATAGCCAAGGAAATATAAAATTAGAGTGTCCAGCTTTAAAACGAGATTTTGCTGCCGAGGAGATGTCTGCGGAAGTGCTACGTAAATTAGTAGACGATGCAAGTAAATATTTAGGAGAACAAGTAAAACAAGCCGTAATCACAGTTCCCGCATATTTTAACGACTCCCAAAGACAAGCAACAAAAGACTCAGGTAAAATAGCAGGTCTTGAAGTCTTACGAATAATAAATGAACCGACTGCTGCATCTCTTGCATATGGTTTGGATAAAAAAAATAATGAAACGATTTTAGTATTCGATCTAGGTGGGGGAACGTTTGATGTGTCTGTACTTGAAGTTGGAGATGGAGTATTTGAAGTGTTATCAACTGCAGGCGATACTCACTTAGGTGGAGATGATTTTGATGACAAGATAGTTAGATGGTTATTAAGTGAGTTTAAAAATGAGAGTGGAATTGATTTAAAAACGGATCGACAAGCTTTACAAAGATTGACTGAAGCTTCTGAAAAAGCCAAAGTAGAATTGTCTAACCTAACTCAGACCGAAATAAATCTTCCTTTTATAACTGCGACAAACACGGGTCCTAAACATTTGGAACGTGTACTGACGCGAGGTAAATTTGAAGAACTATGCTCATCTCTAATTGATAGGGCGAGAACTCCTGTAGATAGCGCATTGAAAGATGCAAAATTAGATTCAAGTAAGATAGATGAAATTGTTTTGGTGGGAGGATCGACAAGAATTCCAGCAGTAAAAGAGCTAGTAAAAAAGATCCTTGGTAAAGATCCTAACCAAACTGTAAACCCGGATGAAGTTGTTGCGATTGGTGCAGCCGTACAAGCAGGAGTACTAGCTGGAGAAGTTAAAGATATCCTACTTCTGGATGTAACTCCATTATCATTAGGTGTGGAGACTTTAGGAGGAGTGACTACACGTATCATTGCACGTAACACAACAATTCCTACTAAAAAATCAGAAGTTTTTTCAACAGCTGTAGATAACCAGCCAAACGTCGAGATTCACGTTTTACAGGGAGAAAGAGAGTTCGCACGGGATAATAAAAGTTTAGGGACATTCCGATTAGATGGAATTTTACCAGCTCCAAGAGGAGTTCCTCAAATAGAAGTAACCTTTGATATTGATGCTAATGGAATACTATCTGTGACAGCTAAAGACAAAGGTAGTGGTAAAGAACAATCTATAACAATAACAGGCGCGTCAACTTTACCTAATGATGAAGTTGAACGATTAGTAAAAGAATCCGAGCAGAGTGCTTCAGCTGATAAGGAAAAGCGTGAAAAAGTCGATTTAAAAAATCAAGCTGACTCGCTATGTTATCAGTCTGAAAAACAAGTAGAAGAGTTAAAAGAGAAGATTAATCTATCTGATAAAGAAAATATCATGAATTTGATTACTAAATTAAAATCAGCTATAGCTAATGATTCTTACGATGAAATTAAATCCTTAAGTAAAAATTTACAAGACTCTTTAATGGAAATTGGAAAAAAAGTGTACAGCACTAATGATAATAGTTCTAGTAATTCTAAACCACCAGGTGATTCTGTAATAGACGCAGATTTTTCAGAGACTAAATAATTCCACCGACTCAGGAATACCTATTCTTCAAGTATTCCTGAGTAAATAATTAAGCTCCTACTGTTTCTTTAGCTTCATACATTGTTTCGAGATTAATTTCTAAGAGATTTTTCTCTCGGGCAAATTTTTCCGTATTACGTTTAATTTTTCCCCGGACAAAACCAGGTATTTTACCAAGTTCTTGCAATGCTTCACTCGACCAACGAAGCTGATTTTCCACAGATAAAGTTCCAGTTAATGCATCTGTAGTATCATGACCTCCAAACAGTTCCAGCAAGTGATCTTCCATACCCAACGTAAAGGAGTTGTAAACAAGATCTGCAATTTGATTTGTACCTTCATATCCCATGAAAGGTTTATAACTTAATGGGAAATTTTGAATGTGTACAGGTGAAGAGATAACTCCACAAGGAATATTTAATCTTTTTCCAATATGACGTTCCATTTGGGTCCCAAAGATAGCAGACGGTTCTGTTTTTGCTATCAAATCAGCTATTAAGCAATGATCTTCTGTAATTACGATATTGTCACATAACCCCTCAACCTGACTTCTAAACCACTGTTCATCATTTTTACAATATGTGCCTGCCCATGATACATGAATACCCATTTCGCGACATAATATCTTTGTTATTGCAGCAGCATGCGTAGAATCTCCAAAAACAACAGCTCTCTTTCCAGTTAAATTTTGACAATCGATAGATCTTGAGAACCAAGCAGACTGAGATATAAATTTTGTTTGTTGATGAATGTAATCTTCAAAAGATACTGGATACCCTTGTAACGTCAATATAGATTGGATTTCTCGTATGAATGAGGCTGTTTCAATAATACCGATCGGAGAAGTAGAAATATAAGGCATGCCAAATTCTTTTTTTAAGTACTCAGCTGCCATTAAACCAGTTTCTCTATAAGGAACAATGTTGAACCATGCTTTCGGTAAACCTTTTAGCTCGTTAACAGATGCGCCACCAGGTATAACTAAATTTAAATCAATATCTAAATCTCTAAATATTTTCTTTAATTCTGAAATATCATGCTGGTTATGAAATCCTAAACAGAATGATCCTATTATATTAACTGATGGACGCACGGTTTTCGATGTACTTATAGTGTTATACTTTCTAGCTTTGGTTAGATAAAAATCTACAATCTGTTCTAAAGTTTTATCAGCAGCTTGCAATTCATTTACCCGGTAATGATTCACATCTGCTAGAATCACATCCGCTTTAGACTCTAACGCTGCTCTGTTAACAAAATTCTGTAAATCTTCTTGTAAAATACTTGATGTACAAGTAGGTGTTAAAACAATTAAGTCCGGTTGTTCTTCATGGTCTTTACGCGTAATATTAGAAACAACTTTTTCTTGAGACCCTCTAGCTAAGACATGTCTATCTACAACGCTTGCTGTTACTGGAGTAAAATCACGCTCCCTTTCAAGCATAGACTTCATGACATTAAAATAATCGTCTCCTAAAGGAGCATGCATTATTGCGTAAACATTTTTGAAAGAACTAGCTACTCTTAATGTGCCGATATGGGCTGGTCCTGCGTACATCCAGTAAGCAAGTTTCATATGAAATTTCTCCGTAAATTATATGCAAGAGTAAATTGCACTGTAAATTAGATTTAATATGCTTCTTCTCTCTAAAAGATTATACCGTAATAATTACTTTTGAACATTAACTTTTTCTTTGAAAAATTTACCTGGTGAAAATTTTGGCAGACAGATCTCAGAGGCAATGTTGTCTTCTTCACAGTAGAGGTTGAGTTTTTTTCTAGACTTATAAAAAGATCCAAAACCAACGAGCCTAACTCTATCTCCTTCTGAAACTCTACTCGTAATTATTTCTAGAATTGAAGTTAAAACTGTATCAATTTCTTTTTTCGTCAGGTCCGTTTTACTAGCGACCTCATCTATTAAATCTTTTTTATTCATATTTACAAATATTAAAATTAGTTTACTTCCAGTCAGATACATGTTAGTAGGTTAAAAAATAAGTATAAGAACAGCTTTTTAGAGATATGTTAGATATCCATATCCCTATCCTAAAATGATTATGCTGCTACCTTTTGGCGTATAAAATCTACTGCTTGTTGCAGGTTGGAAATTTGTTCAGCCGTTTCATCAGGGATCTCGATGTTAAACGCTTCTTCAATTGCCATAACTAACTCTACAGTATCTAAAGAATCAGCACCAAGATCATTCGCAAAATTAGCATCCTTTGTTACTTGGCTTTTTTCAACTCCAAGTTGTTCAGAAATAATACTTTGCACTTTATCAAAAATTTCTTGTTCGTTCATATATGTTTAAGGTTCGCTGTTTTAAATAGCATTATTTTTCAACTTTAATAGATCTACATAGATTATGCAAATTTTGTAAATACTAGTACAATTAAGAAAATTCTGTATATAGGGAGAGTTTTTCCTAAAGATTTTAATTATTCTTAACAGAATAAAAACAATGAATTCTAAGAAGGATAGATAATGCTATACTAAATAATAGTAAAAACTTGCTTAACCTAATTGAAAAATCAATTTTTTATAGAGGTCTAAACCTTTATAATTTTAGGTAAATATATCATAAGCGAGCGTTTTTAGTTTCTTGTCTCAGAAGAGGAAACCTCAATGACAATTAGCTCAACAGAGCAAGAGGCAAAAAAAGTTTCAATTATAGTAGATAGAAACCCTGTTAACACGTCGTTTGAAAAATGGGCTCAACCAGGCCATTTTTCTCGTACGCTAGCTAAAGGACCAAAAACTACTACTTGGATTTGGAATTTACATGCCGATGCACACGATTTTGATAGTCATACTAGTTCATTAGAAGATATATCTCGTAAAATTTTCAGTGCTCATTTTGGACAACTCTCCATCATATTCTTATGGTTGAGTGGAATGTATTTCCATGGAGCTAGATTTTCTAACTATTCAGCATGGTTAAGTAACCCAACAGCTATTAAACCTAGTGCTCAGGTTGTTTGGCCTATAGTTGGACAAGAAATTTTAAATGGTGATGTCGGTGGTGGATTCCAAGGGGTACAAGTTACATCTGGTTTCTTCCAAATTTGGAGAGCATCTGGAATTACAAACGAAGTTGAACTATATTGGTCTGCATTAGCAGGACTTATAATGTCAGGTTTGATGTTATTTGCAGGTTGGTTCCACTACCATAAAGCTGCTCCAAAACTGGAATGGTTCCAAAACGCAGAGTCTATGCTGAATCATCACCTGTCCGGTTTGTTAGGCTTAGGATGTTTATCTTGGGCAGGGCATCAGATTCACGTTTCTTTACCAATTAATAAACTTTTAGACGCAGGTGTAGCACCTCAAGAAATTCCTTTACCACATGAGTTTGTTGTAAACCGAGATCTTATGGCTCAACTGTATCCTAGTTTTAGTAAAGGATTAGTACCATTCTTCACACTAAATTGGAGTGAATACTCTGACTTCTTGACTTTTAAAGGTGGATTAAACCCTGTTACAGGTGGCTTATGGTTAAGTGATACAGCACATCACCATCTTGCATTAGCTGTGTTATTTATTGTAGCTGGTCATATGTACCGTACAAACTGGGGTATAGGTCACAATATGAAAGAACTTTTGGAAGCTCACAAAGGACCTTTCACAGGTGAAGGACATAAAGGATTGTATGAAATCTTAACTACATCTTGGCATGCACAACTAGCTATAAACCTAGCAATGATGGGATCACTTAGTATAATAGTTGCTCACCACATGTATGCAATGCCGCCTTATCCGTACATAGCTACAGATTATCCAACTCAGTTATCTATATTTACACATCATATGTGGATTGGAGGATTTTGTATATCTGGTGCAGCAGCTCATGCTGGTATCTTTATGGTTAGAGATTACAATCCTGCCCAAAATTATAATAATCTATTAGATCGAGTTATTAGACACCGAGATGCTATCATATCTCACTTAAATTGGATATGTATTTTCTTAGGGTTCCATAGTTTTGGATTATATATTCATAATGACACTATGAGAGCTTTAGGACGTACTCAGGATATGTTCTCTGATACAGCTATACAATTAAAACCTGTTTTTGCTCAATGGGTTCAAAATATACATACATTAGCTCCAGGTAACACAAGTCCTAACGCTTTATCTACAGCAAGCTACGCTTTTGGAGGCGATATAATCGCAGTTGGGAACAAAGTAGCTATGATGCCAATTTCATTAGGCACAGCAGATTTCATGGTTCATCATATCCACGCATTTACGATCCATGTAACAGTGTTGATTCTTCTTAAAGGAGTACTATTCTCTCGAAATTCGCGCTTAATACCTGACAAAGCAAACTTAGGGTTTAGATTCCCTTGTGATGGACCTGGTAGAGGAGGCACATGCCAAAGTTCTGCATGGGACTCTGTATTTTTAGGTTTATTCTGGATGTATAACTGTATTTCTGTTGTAATATTCCATTTTAGTTGGAAAATGCAATCTGACGTATGGGGAACTGCAGGTACTGATGGTACTGTTACTCATATTACAGGTGGTAACTTTGCTCAAAGTGCGATCACGATTAATGGATGGCTAAGAGATTTCTTATGGGCTCAAGCTTCCCAAGTTATCCAATCTTATGGATCTGCTTTATCTGCTTATGGACTAATATTTTTAGGAGCTCACTTCATTTGGGCATTTAGTTTAATGTTCTTATTTAGTGGAAGAGGATACTGGCAGGAGCTTATTGAGTCCGTTGTATGGGCACATAATAAATTAAACTTCGCTCCAGCTATTCAACCAAGAGCATTAAGTATTACACAAGGACGTGCTGTAGGTCTTGCACATTATCTTCTAGGAGGTATCGGAACGACTTGGGCATTCTTCTTAGCGCGAATTATTTCTGTAGGATAAGAGTAACTAGTATTTAAGGGAGAATTATGGTAACAAAATTTCCTAAATTTAGTCAGGCCCTTGCCCAAGATCCGGCAACTAGAAGGATTTGGTATGGGTTAGCGACTGCACATGATTTCGAAAGTCACGATGGAATGACGGAAGAAAATCTTTACCAAAAGATTTTTGCTTCCCATTTTGGTCATTTAGCTATTATATTTTTGTGGACATCTGGTAACCTTTTCCATGTAGCGTGGCAAGGTAACTTCGAGCAATGGGTACTAAATCCTTTGAAAGTTAAGCCAATTGCACACGCAATATGGGATCCACATTTTGGTCAACCAGCAATCAAAGCTTTCACAAAGGGTGGGGTATCTTACCCAGTTAACATAGCTACTTCAGGAGTATATCATTGGTGGTATACGATAGGTATGAGAAACAATAATGATTTATATGCTGGATCATTATTCTTATTATTCTTATCAGCTGTGTTATTATTCGCAGGCTGGTTACATTTACAGCCAAAATTTAGACCGGGTCTATCTTGGTTTAAAAATAATGAATCTCGTTTGAATCATCATCTATCTGGATTATTTGGCTTTAGTTCTCTTGCTTGGGCCGGCCATTTAATACACGTTGCTATCCCAGAAGCAAGAGGTCAACATGTAGGGTGGGATAACTTTACTAAAGTAGCACCACACCCAGCTGGATTAACTCCATTCTTTACTGGTAATTGGAACTTATATGCATCTTCTCCAGACACAACGAACCATATTTTTGGTACGAGTGAAGGTTCTGGTACTGCCATATTGACTTTCCTAGGTGGATTCCATCCACAAACACAGGCCTTATGGCTTTCTGATATAGCACACCATCACTTAGCAATTGGTGTTGTTTTTATATTTGCAGGACATATGTATCGTACAAACTGGGGAATCGGACACAGTCTAAAAGAAATTCTAGATGCTCACCGTCCTCCAGGGGGTCGACTTGGAGCTGGACATAAAGGACTATTTGAAACAATCAGTAATTCTTTACACTTCCAACTAGGATTAGCCTTAGCTTCATTAGGAGTAATAACATCTTTAGTAGCGCAACACATGTACGCACTACCATCGTATGCTTTTATAGCTAAAGACTACACAACTCAGGCAGCTTTATATACACATCACCAATACATTGCTGGGTTCTTAATGGTCGGTGCTTTTGCACACGGCGCTATATTTTTTGTTCGTGATTACGATCCTGAGCAAAATAAAAATAATGTTCTAGCACGTATTTTAGAACATAAAGAAGCCATTATTTCTCATTTAAGTTGGGTTTCTCTATTTTTAGGTTTTCACACTTTAGGTCTGTACGTACATAATGATGTAGTCGTGGCATTTGGTCAGCCTGAAAAACAAATCCTAGTTGAACCAGTATTTGCACAATGGATTCAAGCATCTTCTGGAAAAGCTCTGTATGGGTTTGATGTTCTATTGTCTTCCAGTGGAAGCTTAGCTTCTAACGCAAGTAACAATATTTGGCTACCTGGTTGGTTAAGTGCAATCAACGATGGTAAAAATTCCTTATTCCTACCTATAGGACCAGGAGACTTTTTAGTACACCATGCGATTGCATTAGCATTACATACGACAACTTTAATCTTAGTTAAGGGTGCTTTAGATGCTAGAGGCTCTAAACTTATGCCTGATAAAAAAGACTTTGGTTACAGCTTCCCTTGTGATGGACCAGGAAGAGGTGGTACATGTGATATTTCTGCGTGGGATGCTTTTTACTTATCTATGTTCTGGATGCTAAATACAATAGGTTGGGTGACATTCTACTGGCATTGGAAACATGTTACAATCTGGCAAGGAAACCCAGGTCAATTCAATGAATCTTCTACATACATCATGGGCTGGTTAAGAGATTATCTATGGTTAAACTCTTCTCCTCTTATTAATGGATATAATCCATATGGTATGAATAGTTTATCTGTATGGTCTTGGATGTTCTTGTTCGGTCATTTAATCTGGGCAACTGGATTCATGTTCCTAATTTCTTGGAGAGGTTATTGGCAAGAACTTATTGAAACATTAGCGTGGGCTCATGAAAGAACGCCTCTAGCTAACCTTGTTCGTTGGAAAGATAAACCAGTGGCTTTATCTATTGTTCAAGCTAGACTAGTAGGACTAATACACTTCACAGTGGGTTATATATTTACATATGCAGCATTTGTAATCGCATCTACAACTGGTAAATTCGGTTAACATATTACCAAAGCTATCTCGTGAGATAGCTTTGGTAGTATTTTTATTTAACTTAAAATCATAAGAATAAATATTTCAAATGATATCTGCTAGACTATTTAATCATCACTAATATTAATTGATTAAAATCTATGGCAAAAAAGAATATGATCGAGCGTGAAAAAAAACGTCAATCCTTAGTACTTAAATATGGTAAAAAAAGAACAGAAATTAAAGAGTCTATAAAATCATCTACGTCATTTCAAGAAAAATTAGCATTGTATGGTAAATTTCAATCTTTACCTAGAAATTCTTTCCCATCAAGATTGAGAAATCGATGTTGGATGACAGGTCGTAGTAGAGGTTACTACAGAAGTTTTGGAGTTTCTCGCCATGTTTTAAGAGAAATGGCACACAATTGTTTACTGCCAGGTGTGACAAAATCTAGTTGGTAACGTAAAAAAATAGTAGCAATCAACATTAAGTAAATTTTGATTACTACTATTTTTTTATTTGTTATAAACCGAACTGGTTTCCTCTTCTGTATTGAAGATATGCTGCCACAAATAAGCCTGCTAGTGTTACAGGAATTAATCCTAAAACAATCCCAAATAATAAAGGTTCTATCATTTTATTATTACTAATATAAATTTATATATAATCACAAAAAGTACAGTATCAAAAGCTTCCTAATGATCATTATAGCTTAGGTATGGATACTGAGTGAAAAAGTTGAGATATTTTCAAAAACAAAAATATCCCAACTTTTTCAGTTATCTAAACCCAACAGCTGCCTGCCATACAAATGCTAGTAGAAGGAAAAATACTGGTATAACTGGAGCTACGTCAATAATTGGTTTGAAGATTGCGTAAGCTTCGGGTAGCTTCGCTAATAATAAAGTTTCTGCCATATCTTAAATAACCTCTTTACTAAGGAAATGTGATTTGTAAAGGCTGAATAAAAAACTAAAAAGTTCGATAATCTTTTATTCATCTATTATATACTTTACAATATAGCTTAATTTAAGGGCAATTAACTATCTAGAATAGTTTTTAAAATTTACGTAATACGAAAGTTTCATATATTTTTCATATTATTTTTATTCATTGTATTTTATTTATGAAATAATCGTCACAAATGAAAAAGGATAGTATAACATGTATTAGAACAATCTTTTTTCGTAAACTTTTATCTTTGATTAGATTAGGTTAAGGAATGGAGATTTCTTTGAAATGTGAATATTATTTCTGAGGAAAAAGAATATGGTAGCTATTTTACAATTGCTTGTTAGTATTTTGATACTGTTGTCTTTTGCTCTTGTTGTAGGAGTTCCAGTAGTGTTAGTGTCTCCAGGGGAATGGGAAAAATCTAAGGGCGTAGTGTATACAGGAGCTGGCCTATGGTTTGGGCTTGTTATAGTAACAGCAGCATTTAATTCATTCATTATATAACTATTCTGAAAAGCCATCATATCTTTATGATGGCTTTTTTTTATTACAAAATAGTCATTGACAAATTGACCCTCTGTGAATTATCATTTAATTCATTAGCTTAATATTAATGCGGGTGTAGCTCAGTGGTAGAGCGCAACCTTGCCAAGGTTGATGTCGCGCGTTCGAATCGCGTCACCCGCTATAAAAAGAATTCAATCATTTCAAATTTCAATTAAAGGAGAGAGTGGGATTCGAACCCACGGAAACCGCAAAGTCTCTTCTGATTTCAAATCAGACGCATTCGACCAACTCTGCCACCTCTCCAAAGATTGTTATTAGTAAATAACAACCCTCATAGCTAATTAATAGATTTATTTGTGAATTTAACTTGTGCTGGGTTAAGATTTTTCCCAATTGAATGAGATACATTACCTACTCCAACTCTTCCTGCATTAACCTTCTCTGGGAACACTCCGTCTTTAGGATGTAAATATTGCACTTCTCCACTTGGGAAAATTCTATAAATTTTATAGTCTGTTATTTTGAAGCTTGTTTTCACTTGAGTTGCTAAAGCTAAACATTGTTCTTTTCGTGCTAAATATAATAGATTTTCTCCTTTTCTCATGATAGCAGCACCACCTGTGGGCATTTCAAATACTTGTTCTTTGGAACTTGTCCAAGTAATAGCGTATTTTTCTTCTACCTCTGCTGCTCTTAACCAACCACCCGTACTACCTTCAAATGTAGGAGAAGGTATTTGTAAATTTAATGTTTCGCTCATATGAATATTGTTATTATATAAAATAATTATAGCATCAATATATTAATTTAGAAGAAAAATTAAAATTTAATAGCGGAGAATGGATTTGAACCATTGACCTTCGGGTTATGAGCCCGACGAGCTACCAGACTGCTCTACCCCGCGTCTGCGTGAATTTATTATATCATGAATTATGTTAATAAATGAAGTTTTTATTTAATGGTATAGATATAGACCATTAACACGGTACATAGTGTAAACATTAAAATAACTCCACGTAATCTATTTAATATGGGTAGTACTTCATATGTTCCAACTAATCTATCCTGCTGAAGAACCACATTTGTTTTAACCCAAGTTTGTCCATCATACCATCCTGATTCTTCGTATGTTATAGTCGCATTCATGAGTCTATTATATATGTATTTCCAAGCGAGATACAACCTTAACATCCACAGATTAAATATTCCTACAGCGCTAATGACGATTTCTAGAAATGAAGTAACTTTGTGTTTCTGCCATTCATAATTATTTGTAACTATGATAGATGCGAAAATAACCAAACACATAAAAAATACGAGTAGAGTTTTACTAAATGAAAATGGCTCCTCTGTGGTCCAGGAGAAAGTAAAGGAATGTTTTAAATCATTATATTCACTTAAAGGTCTCTGATATTTAGGTACTGGACATTGTCGATTCATAGAAATCGTTGAAAATTTTTTGATTTAGGCGGTCGTCGTATTGGAAATTATTATAGTTAGCATAAAGAAAATCGCAGTCAAAGCCCAAGTAATTTTAGTTAAATTTTCTTCCGACGTGCGAGTACCACCAAAGATTTGGTTTTGTCCACCTAGACCTTGTGACTTTGGATTATGAAGAATGATGAAAAAAATTAAAGCAATTGAGCATATAGTCCAAATAGTATGTAGCATAGTATTTTTTAAGTGTATATAGAAGGAATTTTTAATAGAAATTCCTCCTTTGTATAGATTGATTTCTATCGCAAATTTTATTCTCCTTGCAGTTTTAATAAAGCAAAGCCTAAAGCCAATCCTACTAGAGTTATTGCAAAACTAATAGAACCTGCTGTAATTATTTCATTTCCCATAGTGTACTCCTTAGTGTTTACTATATCAATAATCTGTACCCTAAAAACCGTTTCTACCCCACACTACCAATGCTAACGAAAATGTAAACATTACCATCAGAGAGGACCATCCTAAGCTTATTATATCCATAAATTAAGTGTAGTATAAAAATATTTGGAGTTTGTAAATTAACTTTTCTGTGAATATGTTCCCTTGAAACAAAAACATATTTATTCGTATAGTTAAATTATCATTATACTACATAACTACTTCTCTTTTAGGTTGGAGAGAAGATTTAATAATTTAAATCTATTGAAATTTATTTTTTAGACTATTGTAATTACCTAGTCATAAGGTTAGGGGATTTAAAATTTAAAGAGGGTAACTGAAGCTAATGTTTTTTAAAGAACGTATCTTTTAGAAAACTTCATCTGTGGAAAATTTTTGTTGAATATCAATAATCATTGCATTTTATTATCAAAATGATTCTAAACGATTATCCTGTAAATTAAGAAGTTACATAAAAGATAATCTAGATATTTATTCACATGACAAGTAATTTAGCAACTCAATTACGAGAAGGAACAAGTAAGTCGCATAGTATGGCAGAAAATGTGAGTTTTGTAAAATCATTTTTAGGTGGGGTAATCGATAAAGAATCATATCGTAAATTAGTTTCAAATCTATATTTCGTTTATTCCGCAATGGAAGAAGAGATGGAAAAAAATAAAAACAATCCTTTTATTAAACCTATCTATTTTCAAGAATTGAACCGTCAAAAGAGCTTAGAAATAGATTTGGAGTATTATTACGGATCTAATTGGAGCTCTTCTATCACTCTATCAGAGGCAACAAAAGCCTATGTGGAAAGGATACGAGCAATTTCTAATGAAAAACCTGAGTTGCTTGTAGCTCATGCTTATACAAGATATTTAGGAGATCTTTCTGGGGGACAGATACTAAAAAAAATAGCTCAAAGAGCTATGAATCTTTCTGATGGAAAAGGACTAGCTTTCTATGAGTTTAATGAAGTCAAAGATGAGCAAGAGTTTAAACAAAATTATAAAAAAGCTCTCGACTCTCTAGCTTTAGACTCTATACTAGCTGATCAAATAGTGGCAGAAGCTAATATCTCATTTACCATGAACATGAAGATGTTCCAAGAATTAGAAACTAGCTTCTCCCGAATTTTAGTAAAGTTAGTAAGTAATTGGTTTTCCTCTATTTTCCAACCCCAAATAAGTCAAATGTAGTTGTTGACTTAAAAAAGATGTAAAAAATCTCTACGAGCTTTATTTACATCTTTTTATATTGAGTATAATATAAATATTGGCATATCATTTATAGGTGTAAACATTATGGGTAAATTAAAAACTCGACATTCGGCTAAAAAAAGATTCCGCAAAACAGTTAGTGGGAAGTTTATACGACGTCGAGCTTTCAAGGGTCATTTATTAGAAAAAAAATCTTCAAAACGAAAAAGAAGTCTATCTCAACATATGGTAGTTTTTTTTGGAGACTCAATAGCTTTACGCAGTATGCTTCCATATCTTTAGAGTAATGTACAGTAAGAAAATAAAATAACAAGTAAGGATAAAATGGTAAGAGTAAAAAGAGGTAATGTAGCTCGAAATAGAAGAAATAAAATTCTAAAAATAGCTAAAGGATTCAGAGGAACACACTCTAAACTCTTTAGAATGGCAAATCAGCAAGTTATGAAAGCATTAAGATACTCATACGTTGGTAGAAAACGGAGAAAAAGAGAATTTCGTAGCTTGTGGATAGTTAGAATTAATGCTTCTGTCAGGGAAGATGGATTAAATTATAGTTCGTTTATGAGTAATTTAAAATCTTCTAACATAGCTTTAAATAGAAAAATGTTAGCTCAGTTGGCAGTTTTAGATGCTCCTTGTTTAAAAAAAGTAGTAAGTCTAGTAACTAAATAAAACATACAAAAAAGTATGTGTAAAAATAAGTATATTATTTTTACACATACTTTTTGTTTAAAAATTCATTTCTGCCAATTGTACTTTTTCGAATTGTTTCTTCTTAAGTACTAACAAAATTTGGGCTAGGATAATAGTGAAGAAAAATGCAATCATTCCCTTTACTCGAGCTGGACTTTGTAAAACGATTTCTGTTTCAGTTTGTCCGAAACCTCCTACGTTAGGGTCTATTGTTAGTGTTTGGTCTGCAAGTAACGCTTGACCTTCTTTAACCAGAAGATCTGGGCCTGCAGGAATAGAAACACTTAAAATATCACCGCGTTTAGATTTTACAGATAGATTATAGCCACCTGTATTTAGTTTTTCTACTTTAACTAATTGTCCTTCAGCAGGAGATGTATAAACGGTATTGTTAGTCTTCGTACCTGTTGGATTTACTTGTCCACGACCACGATTTGCTCCAACATAGATAGGGTACTTAATGAAATGTACATTTTTATTTTCTGCTGGATTAGGAGCTAAGATAGGGAAAACAATCTTTTGATGTTTATCTCCTGGAATAGGACCTATGACCAGGATATTTGGTTTTGATCCACTGTAAGTGGATATTGTTAACCCTTTAGTTTCTTCTTTTAATTCTTCAGATAATCTTTCTTTTGGAGCTAATGTAAACCCTTCAGGTAATATTAAAACAGCACCCACGTTTAAAGGTCCTCTTGTTCCATCGCCTGTAACTTGTTTTACTGACAAATCATAAGGAATTTGAACTTCAGCTCCAAAAACTGTATCAGGTAATACGCCTTGTGGAACTTCGATTTCAACAGGTTTTTGTGCTAAATGACAGTTTGCACATACAATTCTCCCTGTAGCTTCACGAGGGTTTTCGTAAGCTTGTTGCGCAAAGATTGGAAAAGCATTAGAGAGATTTGGGCTAAGTATGGTTATTAGTGCAACTATCGCTAGAGCACTTTGTCTTAAACTTCTAGTTAAATTTAATAAATAATTATATTTCATTAGTCTCCGAACTGTTTCTTAAAATAGATAATTAAACGTCTTGAAACATATGCGGCTATGCTTCTATTTCATATAGGACGCAATTAACCCTCTAAAATAAGTTAATTATAGTACAAGTCATACTATTTAATTTATCTTATAGAGATAACTACATTTCATGTTAGCATCAGAACTATGCAAAAGTTCTGTTTATATAGTTGATCTTGAAATCTTAAACAAGAACATTAACTTTAATATTTTAACTTAAAAATTAATGTTGTAATCAATATTTCTCCTACTTTTTTCTACTAATAAAACAACTCCCGCACCTAAAAAGTATAAAATAATTACGATTGAAGACATTAAAATCTGTGTTAATGGATCTACGGATGGGGTAAGAATTGCTCCTATTATTGTAGATCCAAGAATTACATACCTCCATATTGATATCATGGTATCACCAGACACAATCCGGAGTAATCCGAGCATTATTTGCACGACTGGTAGTTGAAAAGCTAGTCCTGTACTGAACAACAATATAAGAATAAATTCAAAATATTGCTCAAAAGACCAAAAGGGTTCTACAACTTCAGATCCGTAGTTTATGAAGAAGTTTAAAGCTGCAGGAACTAACACAGAATAACCAAACAACAAACCAGATAGAAAGAGTGTTAAAGCTCCAAATATTATTGGTAGAATAGTTTTTCGTTCATTTTTTGTCATTCCTGGTAAAACAAATAGCATAATTTGATAGATAAGGAATGGACTACTAATTAATAAACCTGTATAGGCAGCAACTTTGATAGAGGCAAAAAAGTATTCACCAGGTGCAAACTGCAAAAATTTTATACCTAAAGCAGGTTCTTGCAAAATTTTTACAATGCTTTTTACACTAAATACGCATACTAGTATAGAACTTACCAAAACAGCTACGGACCAAAATGCTCTCTGACGTAACTCTTCCAGATGATCTGAAAGAGACATCTCTGCATCGTTTTGTTTAATATTTAAGCTATATGGGATTAATAATTTTTTGTTTTGTCCTAAATCCATTGTAAAATTAAAATTATTCAATATATTTGTCTATAAACATAATCTTTTTCATAAAGAAATACAGGTATATAAAAAGATTTTATATACCTGTATTCAGTTTACATTGTAGATGCTTGAACGCGAGCTCTAGCTTTACGTAAGTTTTGTGTTGCTTCAATTTTTTCCTTACTAGTCTCAGCTTCGTTAAAACGAGATGTCATAAGTTCTAAGTTTTTTTGGGCTTCGTCTTTATCAATCTTCGAACCCTCTTCAGCTCCATTCACTAAAATTGTCAGTTCATCATTTTCAACTTCAGCAAATCCTCCCATTAAAACAACAGGAATCCAATCTTTATCTACTCTAACTCTCATGACACCTATATCTAAAGCAGTTAGCAAAGGTGCATGTCCTTTTAAAATACCTAACTGCCCAGTACTACTTGGCAATATTACTTCTTCTGCGTTTGCATCCCAAACGTTTCTATCTGGAGCTATGATGTTAACATGTAGAGACATTTTTACCTATCCTTTTAAGCTTTTTGCTTTGTTAATAGCTTCATCGATATTACCAACAAGATAAAATGCTTGTTCTGGTAACTCATCTAATTCACCATTTAGAATCATATTGAAACCTTTAATACTATCTGCTAAAGATACATATTTACCAGGAGAGCCTGTAAATACCTCCGCAACAAAGAAAGGTTGAGACAAGAAACGTTCTATTTTTCTAGCTCTTGCAACTGTTTGTCGATCTTCTTCAGACAATTCATCTAGACCTAGAATTGCAATAATATCTTGAAGCTCTTTGTATCTTTGTAATGTTTGTTTAACTGCTTGAGCTGTAGAGTAATGAAGTTTACCTACAATTTCAATTTGCAGCATCGTAGAAGTAGAATCTAAAGGATCCACTGCAGGGTAAATTCCTTTTGCTGCAAGGTTTCTAGATAGTACAGTAGTTGCGTCTAAGTGGGAGAATGTAGTTGCTGGCGCAGGGTCTGTTAAATCATCTGCAGGAACGTATACAGCTTGAATAGATGTAATAGAACCTTCTGTCGTGGAAGTGATTCTCTCTTGTAGAGCCCCCATTTCCGTAGCTAAAGTAGGTTGATAACCCACGGCAGATGGCATACGCCCTAAAAGCGCAGATACTTCAGATCCAGCTTGAACAAATCTAAATATATTATCGATAAATAAAAGAACGTCTTGTTTATTTATATCACGGAAATATTCTGCCATTGTTAAAGCTGTAAGACCTACTCTCATACGAGCCCCTGGTGGTTCATTCATTTGCCCGTAAACTAAAGCTACTTTAGATTCCCCTAAATTTTCTTCATTAATAACTTTTGATTCTTTCATCTCCATGTAAAGGTCATTACCTTCACGAGTTCTTTCACCTACTCCACCGAATACGGATACTCCACCATGAGCTTTAGCAATGTTATTAATCAACTCCATGATTAAAACTGTCTTACCAACTCCAGCACCACCGAATAGACCAATTTTTCCTCCTCTTCTATAAGGAGCTAATAAATCTACAACTTTAATTCCAGTTTCAAATATGGACGGCTTTGTTTCTAATTCAGTAAACGCAGGAGATGATCTATGAATAGGTAAAGTTTTTTCAACTTTAAGATCTCCCATATTATCTACAGCTTCCCCTAGAACATTGAAGATTCTACCTAGAGTAACTTTTCCTACAGGAACGCTTATAGCACCTTCTGTATCCACCACTGACATTCCTCTTTTTAGACCATCTGTGGATGTCATGGAAACAGCTCTAACTCTGTTATTACCAAGTAATTGCTGTACTTCACATGTTACAGCAGACTCACCTTCTCCTATGATAATTGCATTATAAATTTTTGGCAGTTTTCCATTAGGAAACTCAGCATCTACCACAGGACCAATGATTTGAGTTATAAAACCAGCACTTGTTGCAGTTTTAACCATATTACTTTTAATTTCCTCAATAAAAAATAAACAATAATTGTTTCGTAATAAATTTCTAATTAATAGATATCATACTGTGAGATCGAAATTAAAACCTTAGGATCTTTGTAAATTTATAAAAATTTTTTTTTTACTTCGACAAATATCTAAAGTAGTTAAAGAAGTTTTTGAATACTTTTTAGGAGTAAGTCTTTCTGATTTGAATCACTTAAAAACATTACCTATGTCAGTATAGATTGTCAGAAGACATCCGACCAGTGGTTTTAAGCCAGTTTTGAGCTTCTATGTAATTATTTGGAGCTAATCGGATGGCTTGTTTCCAGTATTCAGCAGCTTTATCGAACATCGTTCGGGCTGTCTCTAAGTCTTTTTTTTCTGAAGCTTTTACACCTTGGTAATGGTAAATAACAGCTATATTATTGATTGCTGGAGGCAATCTAGAATTTAAATCCAGTGCTTGATGATAGTACTCTAAAGCTTTTACATACTCTCCATTACTTGCGTAGATTAACCCAATATTATAAAGAATATAACTCCGATCATAGGGATCTTCCTCCAATCTTAGAGCTTCATAATAATTTTCTAAAGCTTCAGCATATTCACCTTCAGATTGGGCTGACATACCATCTCGATAGTATGAGAAAGCTTCTTTCTCCTGTTTACTAGCAGGCAGGACTTTAAGAACGATATCCGCTAGCACAGTAAAAGTTTTATCAATAAAATTATCATTTTTTTGAAATCTAGGCATTATGATTAATTTTTTGTAAATATAGTTCTTATATATACATGTTACTTTCTTTTATGAAAAGATATCTCATTTGTACTAATTTTCTGTACGCTAGATAAATTTCTTTTGTATAATAAGCCAGCGTACATAGATCGTGAGAGAACGCTCATTATATTTTTAAGATCAAAATTTTAATTCCTTAAAAATATTTTCATTCAATTTGAAACTAGTGTCCGCATTGTCTATTTAGGAGAAAAATTTTGATTAAAACTAGTTATCTTAATTTGAGAATAGGACCTCAATATTCAGCTTTAAAATCTTTATGTAATTCTTATAGAATTAGGAAAAATAATTTCAGAATCTCAATGCAAATGGATTCTAAACTTATAAATGAAGATGTTCTTCAATTAGTTTCACCTATGGTTGTAGTTAATTTGCAGACTAAAAATCAGTCATCATTGTTTTCTTCTTTGCAAACCGACGTTCATCAAGGAATCTTAAGTTTGAATTTAAAGCCTTCGTTAAAAATAGATAAAAAAATTAAGAAAAATGATAAAGATGACGATAGAGAGGTGGATCGAACAAACGCAAAACTCAAATTAAAGAAAAAAACAAGATCAAAAATTAATTTTGAAGATGATTATGAATCTGTAAAGGATCTCCTTGAAAAAGAAGATGAAACTGAAGATACTTCCTTATTACCACTAGCTAGACCGAGTAAGCCTGTTAATAGTGATACACCAACAGTCTCTTTTGTAGTTAAACAGAAAGGACAGATAAGTATCAGTCCTAAAAAAAAGAAATCCAATACCTCTAGTCATAAGAAAGAACTGGAATTGACAGATTCCGATAAACCGACTCATATTAACTTAAGTCAACCTCTAACAGTCCAAGAGTTATCAGATTTGTTTTCTATTTCAAAGACTGATATTATCAAATCACTTTTCCTAAAAGGAGTTCCTGTTACAGTTAATCAGCTTATTGATACTATGACGGCTCAAAAATTAGGGCAGGAATTTGGAATTGAAGTTCGTCTCAATTCTCAAGAATATGTCAATGAGAAAAGAGCTCTGAATCCAATAACTTCATCTACTGGGACTTTATCTTCTAGACCTCCTATCGTAACTGTTATGGGACATGTCGATCACGGTAAAACTACATTACTTGATAAAATCAGAAAAACTCAGATTGCACAAAAAGAAGCGGGAGGTATAACTCAAAAGATTGGAGCTTACGAAGTTCTTATTCATCATAAAAATGAAGATAGAAAGTTAGTGTTTTTAGATACACCTGGACATGCAGCATTTTCAGGCATGAGATCACGTGGAGTCTCAATTACAGATGTTGCTGTTTTGGTGGTTGCTGCAGATGATGGGGTAAAACAACAGACCATAGAAGCTATAAAACAAATCCAAGCTTCCAACGTGCCGATCATAGTCGCAATCAATAAGATAGATAAAGAAGATGCAAATGTCGATACTATAAAAGAAGAGTTATCTAAATATAATTTAATTTCTGAAGATTGGGGTGGTGAGACTCTGATGGTTCCAATTAGTGCTATGCAAGGAACGAATATAGATACTTTATTAGAAATGATTTTATTATTATCAGATATGATGAGTTTACAGGCCGACCCTGAGGCGTTACCTGAGGGTATGATCATAGAGTCTAATTTAGATCGGGCAAAAGGAGCAGTTGCATCTGTTTTAGTACAAAATGGGACCCTACGGGTTGGAAATACTTTACAAATTGGTGGTAGTCTTGCCAAAGTAAGAGGGATGGTAAATTCTGTAGGTGAGAGTATTCGGGAAGCGGGTCCTTCCTCTCCTGTACTAATTTGGGGCTTATCAAAAGTTCCATCTGTAGGAGATACTTTTACAGCTTTTAAAGATGAAAAAGATGCAAAATCATTTATAACTACTAACTCTACTTTAAATAAAACATCCTTCAGTTCTTTAGCACAGTTGTCGGAAAACTATGCAGTTTCCGACTCTGAAAATAAATCTAGAATAAATGTCATTGTTAAGACTGATACACAAGGATCGGCTGAGGCTATTGCTACTAGCTTAAATAAAATAAATGACTCAAAAGTTCAAATTAGAATCTTATACTCATGTGCCGGGGAAATTACAGAGACTGACGTAGAGTTTGCTTCCACAAGTTCTGCGGCTTTACTTTCTTTCAATACTACAGCAGCTAGTGGTGCATTAAAATCAGCTAAGGTTTTAGGGGTAACGATTAAAGAATTTAATGTTATCTATGACTTATTTGATTTTGTTCAATCACTAATCGATTCTTTGGTTGGACCTCAATATGAAGAAAAATTTATCGGTTTGGCGTCTGTTAAAACCGTGTTTCCTTTAGCAAAAAGTTTTGTGGCTGGATCTTTTGTTATCGAAGGGAAAGTTACTAAATCTTCCTTTATTCATGTCATACGAGATAACGATATCATTTATAAAGGTTTAATTGATTCTTTGAAGAAGATAAAAGAGAACGTTTTAGAAGTACCAGAAAGCTCAGAGTGTGGTATTTTTGTAGCTGAATTTGACGCATGGAAACAAGGAGATACAATAAAAGCTTTTGAGTTAATACCTAAGAAAAAAAGTACATTCTAAAATTTCTATATTAATAGAATTACCTTAGAATGTAATAAATTTATATATCTCTGCTAACAAATGGTAAAAGGGCAAGGATTCTTGCTCTTTTTACAGCTTTTGTTAGTCTGGTTTGTTGTTTTGTCGTTAATCCTGTCACCCTACGGGGTAAGATTTTCCCTTGTTCGGTTAAAAATTTACTTAATAATTCAACATCCTTATAATCTAACGTATCTGTTGTTTTTAAAGGAGAGAGTCTTCGTCTATAGATTGCCATATGATGTAAGTTTTATTTAATTTCTTTAAAGACTTCGTGCTTTTGTGACAGAGGACAATATTTTTTTATTTCAAGTCGGTTTGGAGTATTACGTCGATTTTTTGTTGTTGTATATCTGTATACTCCTTCAGAAGTTTTACATTCCAAGGTTATAACGATTCTAACGCCTTTGCTCTTTGCCATCTTTTTTCCACAGTATATTTTTTTATTTATCCGAATTTTGAGGACACATTTTATTGTAATGGAATTTTAAGATTAAACATATGAATTCTCTATATTTTGTAAAGTTAAGTCCGAGTCAGAATACTTCTCTAAATTTTAAAAGGGATCTACCATATCTAAATATATTTAAAATTTTCCTAAGTATAAAATAAATTCCATTAGTTAATTAGGCTGTAGATGTACTTTGTAGGATCTAAAAAACTATGTATACTCTAATCTTGATGACAGAATAAAAAACACACTATATAAAAAACAAAAGTCCCTAATTGGAATATTCTTCTGTGCTATAATCCGTATCGAAAATGACTTTTTAGAGAAAAGATTTATTAATTTTAAGATATAAAATTCAGGAGAGTCTCAATGGCTAATACGAAATCAGCGTATAAAAGAATAGAAATTGGAGAGAGAAATAGGTTACGAAATAAAGCATACAAATCTACTGTAAAGACATTGATAAAAAAGACACTTATTTCGATCAATACGTTAAGTAAAGAAAATTTAACCTCTATTAAATTATTAATGTCACTAACGTATAGCAAGATAGATAAAGCTGTACAGAAAGGAGTGCTACATTCTAATAATGGAAATTCAAAAAAATCATCTCTCTCCAAGGCTTTTAAAAAATACGAAGTTGCGATACAAAAATAAGTTAGTTTTACATATCTATATTAGATAATAATACTTCAAACAAGTCGGTGATTCTACCACTGACTTTCACAATATTTCAGAATCACAAATTAAAATCTTAATACACTTCTTGAAATCATCTCATAATCTTACATTTCATATTTACAGCGTTTATAAGTTATTTTACCCTTTAAAAAATACATTATTTAGGAGATAAGATTTTTATGGCTAGCACTAAACTTTCTACTTTTATCTTGCCCGATTTAGTAGAAATTCAACGTGCAAGTTTTTGCTGGTTTTTGGAAGAGGGACTTGCTGAAGAAATAAAGAGTTTTTCGCCAATTACAGATTACACAGGAAACTTAGAATTGCATTTCTTTGGAGATCAGTATAGATTGAAATGTCCTAAATATAGTGTCACTGAATCAAAACGACGTGACTCTACATATTCAGTTCAAGTTTATGTACCAGCACGTTTAATAAACAAAGAGACTGGAGTTATTAAAGAACAAGAAGTTTTTGTGGGTGACTTACCTTTGATGACCGATCGGGGAACTTTCATCATCAATGGGGCTGAGAGAGTAATTGTAAATCAGATCGTTAGAAGTCCAGGTATATACTATAAGTCTGAGACAGATAAACAAGGTAGAAGAACTTACAGCGGAAGCTTAATATCCAATCGTGGCGCATGGGTTAAATTTGAAACAGACCGAAATGATTTGGTTTGGGTAAGAGTAGATAAAACGAGAAAGATCCCTGCTCACGTATTCTTAAAAGCTATGGGTCTTAGTGATAGTGATATTTATAATGGATTGCGCCATCCTGAGTATCTAAAAAAAACATTCCGAGTAGAGGGGAATTACACGACGGAAGAAGCTTTAATACAAATGTATACAAAACTTAGACCCGGTGAACCATCTACAGTAAATGGAGGCCAGCAGATACTATATTCCAGATTTTTTGATCCTAAAAGATACGATCTAGGTAAAGTTGGACGATATAAATTAAATAAGAAATTGAATTTAACGATTCCTGAGAACATAAGAGTTTTAACCCCACAAGATACACTTGCAGCTATTGATTATTTAATAAATTTGAAATTTGATGTTGGTGACATTGATGACATAGACCATTTAGGTAATAGAAGAGTTCGATCCGTTGGAGAACTTCTACAAAATCAAGTTCGTATTGGTTTAAATAGACTGGAGAGAATAATTCGAGAACGAATGACTATCTGTGATATAAATTCTCTAACGCCTAACACGTTAGTAAATCCAAAGCCTATCATAGCTTCTATAAGAGAATTCTTTGGATCTAGTCAACTTTCTCAATTTATGGATCAGACTAATCCACTTGCTGAGCTAACTCATAAAAGAAGGGTAAGTGCTTTAGGGCCTGGTGGTTTAAGTAGAGATAGAGCAGGGTTTGCTGTCCGAGATATTCACCCAAGTCATTATGGGAGAATTTGTCCAATTGAAACTCCAGAAGGTCCAAATGCTGGTTTAATTGGTGTTTTAGCTACACATGCCCGAATAAACTCATATGGTTTTATTGAAACTCCCTTCTACAAGGTTGTTAAGGGAAAAACCATCTTAGACTCTGAAGCTAGTTATTTAACGGCAGATCAGGAGGATGATTTTCGTATTGCTCCAGGTGATATTTCTCTGGACCAAGAAGGTTATTTACAAAAAGATATTATACCTGTTCGATATAGACAAGAATTTACTACAACTTCTAGTACTCAAGTAGATTATAGAGCTGTTTCACCGATCCAAGTGATTTCAATCGCGACGTCTCTTATCCCATTTCTAGAGCATGACGATGCTAATAGAGCTTTAATGGGTTCCAATATGCAGAGACAAGCTGTTCCACTCCTATATCCAGAAAGCCCTCTTATAGGCACTGGATTGGAAGCACAAGCCGCTCGAGACTCAGGTATGGTAACAGTGAGCGTTTCCAACGGTCGAATAACCTATGTTTCAGCAGATAGAATTTGTGTCACAGATTCAGAAGATAAAGAAATTTTTTATTATTTACAAAAATATCAGCGATCTAACCAAGATACCTGTGTAAACCAAAGACCTTTAGTCTGGTTAGGTGAAAGTGTAACTTCCGGGCAAGTAATTGCTGATGGAGCTGCCACAGAGGGTGGAGAACTAGCATTAGGTCAGAATATTTTAGTCGCATATCTTCCTTGGGAAGGGTACAATTATGAAGACGCATTTCTAATCAGTGAAAGGCTCGTTTATAATGACGTCTATACCTCAGTTCATATAGAAAAATATGAAATAGAAGCCAGACAAACTAAACTGGGGTCTGAAGAAATAACACGAGAAATACCAAATGTTAGTGACTATTCACTACGAAAGTTAGATGATAATGGAATCATTCTTATTGGATCTTGGGTCGAATCAGGTGATATTTTGATTGGAAAAGTTACGCCAAAAGGTGAGTCAGATCAACCTCCAGAGGGTAAACTACTTCGTGCAATTTTTGGCGAGAAAACCCGGGATGTAAGAGACAGTTCTTTGAGAGTTCCTAATGGTGGTAGAGGAAGAGTCTTAGATGTTCGTATTTTTACAAGAGAAAAGGGAGACGAGCTACCAACAGGGGCAAATATAGTTATACGAGTGTATGTTGCTCAAAGTAGAAAAATTCAAGTCGGTGATAAAATGGCAGGTCGTCATGGAAATAAAGGAATTATATCTAAAATTTTACCTAGACAAGATATGCCGTATCTACCCGATGGAACACCCGTAGACATTGTTCTAAACCCTTTAGGCGTTCCATCCCGAATGAATGTTGGCCAGATATTTGAGTGTCTACTCGGTTTAGCTGCAGAAAATTTAAACAAACGGTTTAAAATCATACCCTTTGATGAAATGTATGGTGCTGAAGCCTCGCGAATACTAGTTAATGATAAATTAATGAAAGCTAGAGTGTCTACTTCTAAAGATTGGTTATTTGATTCAAATCATCCAGGAAAAATGGCCATTTTCGATGGTAGAACAGGAGAAAAATTTGATAACCCAGTAACGGTTGGAATTTCCTACATGTTAAAGTTAGTACATTTAGTAGATGACAAAATCCATGCTCGCTCGACAGGGCCATATTCTTTAGTTACTCAGCAACCACTAGGTGGGAAAGCTCAACATGGAGGTCAAAGATTAGGGGAAATGGAAGTATGGGCTTTAGAAGCTTTTGGAGCTTCTTACACTCTTCAAGAACTGCTAACTGTTAAGTCAGATGATATGCAAGGAAGAAACGAGACATTAAACGCAATTGTTAAAGGAAAACCCATTCCTAGACCTGGAACTCCTGAATCTTTTAAAGTCTTAATGCGAGAGCTTCAATCTTTAGGATTAGACATAGGAGCCTATAAAATTGAAAATTTACCAGATGGTCAGACTCGTGGGATAGAAGTAGATTTAATGTCAAATTCTAGTATGAGAAGAAGTAATTCTCGTCCTGTGTATGAGTCAATTCTTCGTGAAAATTTAGAAAGCTCATTCATGTAGTTCTTATGTAAAGTTATTAGAAATCTACAATCAATACATCGGAGACTTTATATGCCGAAGCTAGAACAGTATTTCGATTACGTTAAGATCAATCTTGCTTCTCCAGAACGAATAAAAAAATGGGGTCAACGAACATTACCCAATGGGGAGATTGTAGGGGAAGTTACAAAACCCGAGACTATCAATTATAGAACGTTAAAACCAGAAATGGATGGTCTATTTTGTGAACGAATATTTGGTCCAGTAAAAGATTGGGAATGTCATTGTGGTAAATATAAAAGAGTTCGGTATAAAGGTATTATCTGCGAAAGATGTGGTGTTGAAGTTGCAGAGTCTAAAGTTAGAAGACACCGTATGGGCTATGTAGAACTAGCAGCTCCAGTAACTCACGTATGGTATTTGAAAGGGTCCCCTAGCTATATTTCATTACTATTAGATATTCCACTTAAGGATGTTGAACAGATTGTTTATTTTAATTCATATGTAGTCACTCGACCAGGAAACTGTCATTCTTTAAATTATAAAAAGTTGCTTAGTGAAGACGAATGGATTGAGATCGAGGATCAACTGTACCAAGAAGATTCTAACTTGTATGGAGTTGAAGTCGGTATAGGCGCTGAAGCTATTCAAAAACTACTTAAAGACATAGATTTAGAAGTTGAGGCTGAAAGTCTACGAGAAGAAGTTTTATCTACGAAAGGGACAAAAAAAGATAAAGCTATAAAAAGGTTACGTGTACTAGATAATTTTATCGCCACACGATCTGATCCATCTTGGATGGTGTTAACCATACTTCCTATAATTCCTCCCGATTTAAGACCTATGGTACAGCTAGATGGAGGTAGATTTGCAACTTCCGACTTAAATGACTTATATAGAAGGGTTATTAATAGAAATAATAGATTACGGAGGTTACAAGAAATCTTAGCTCCTGAAATTATCATTCGTAATGAGAAGCGAATGCTACAAGAATCAGTGGATGCTCTGATTGATAATGGAAGACGTGGTCGAGTTGTTGTTGGAGCTAACAATAGACCTTTAAAATCATTATCGGATATTATTGAAGGAAAACAAGGTAGATTTAGACAAAATTTACTTGGGAAAAGAGTTGACTATTCAGGTAGATCAGTAATTGTAGTTGGACCCCAATTGCAATTAAACCAGTGTGGACTACCGAGAGAAATGGCATTAGAATTATTCCAACCTTTTGTTATTCATAGGTTAATACAACAAGGTTTAGTGAATAATATAAAGGCAGCAAAAAAAATGATCCAAAAGAACGATAGTTTAGTATGGAACGTTTTGGAAGAAGTTATTCAGGGACATCCTGTTCTTCTTAATAGAGCGCCCACCCTACATAGATTAGGTATTCAAGCTTTTGAACCACTACTAGTCGAAGGTCGGGCGATAAAATTACATCCTCTAGTATGCCCCGCATTTAACGCTGATTTTGATGGAGATCAGATGGCTGTTCATATTCCTCTATCACTTGAAGCTCAAGCTGAAGCTAGGCTACTTATGCTTGCCCCATATAACTTCTTATCCCCAGCAACAGGGGAACCGATCATTATGCCAAGCCAAGATATGGTTTTAGGATGTTATTATTTAACTGCTCATAATCCATCTCAACAAACTAAATATCCTCACTACTTTTCTACTTTAGACGACTGTCTAATGGCCTACGAGCAACGCTTGATACCTTTACACGCTTACACGTGGGTGCGTTTTAATGATAGCGTAGACGACGAGTCTGAATTATTGAAAATAGAACACTCAAATCCAGATTCTAGGATTGAAATTTTTTCAAATAGAGTTGTCAGAAAAGACATTCACAATGACATCTTAGTTCAATACATACTAACTACACCAGGTAGGATTATCTTAAATAAAATTCTGCAAGATTCCTTAACTTTTTCTACTTAAGATTAGATTAATTTTTACAAGTAAAAAGATGAAAGAAAAATATTTGTTTCTACCTCCTAAACCAAAATTTACCAATAAAATTATTGATAAAAAAGAGTTAAAAAAGTTAATGGCTTGGGCTTTCAGTAATTATGGTACTGGAAGAGCTTCTTACATGGCAGATAGATTAAAAGAATTAGGTTTCCATTACGCTACAAAAGCTGGTATCTCATTAAGTGTTGAAGATTTAAGAGTTCCTCCAACCAAGAGAGAGTTACTACATAAAACAAATGAAGAAATTAAATTTACTGAGCAGAGGTATGGACGTGGTGAAATTACTGCCGTAGAAAGATTTCAAAAAGTAATCGATACATGGAATAATTCAAGTGAATCTTTAAAAGACGAAGTTATCAAATATTTTAAGGAAACAGATCCACTTAACCCTGTATACATTATGGCATTTTCGGGTGCCCGAGGGAATATTTCTCAAGTAAAACAACTTGTAGGTATGAGGGGTCTTATGTCAGATCCGCATGGACAAATTATCGATTTACCTATCAAGAGCAATTTCAGAGAAGGCTTAACTGTTACAGAATATGTAATATCTTGCTATGGAGCAAGAAAAGGGTTGGTAGATACAGCTTTAAGAACTGCGGATTCAGGTTATTTAACCCGTCGTCTAGTAGATGTTGCACAGGATATTATCATAAGAGAAGTGGACTGTGGAACAACTAGGGGAATTGTGTTAAAGGATATGATGGATAAGAATAAAATTTTGATTCCTCTGGAAAGTCGCCTTCTTGGTCGAGTTTTATTTGAAACACTTTATACTCCAGATAGCTCAGAGATAATAGCTCACATAAATCAAGACCTAGATTCTGTAACTTCTAAACAAATTATAAACGCAGGAATTCGATCCGTCTCTGTAAGGTCACCATTAACCTGTGAATCATCTCGATCTGTATGCCAGTTTTGTTATGGTTGGAGTTTAGCTCATGGATCATTAGTCGACTTGGGAGAAGCAGTGGGAATCATTGCAGCTCAATCTATCGGGGAGCCAGGAACTCAATTAACTATGCGAACGTTTCACACTGGAGGTGTCTTCACAGGTGAATTAGCCGAGCAGATTCGAGCTCCATTTGACGGAGTTTTGAGATTTCCTCAGTCTATTAAAGCGAAATCCACGAGAACAAGACATGGAGAAGAAGCATTAATCTTAGAAGAAAGTGTAAAGGTAGATTTATATAGCTATGATGCTAAAAAATCAAAAATGGAACTCAAGCAAGGAACCATTTTATTCATAAGTGACTCAGAAGAATTTCGGGATAAGCAAGTTATTGGAGAAATTAGTGCTAGAGGAAATCTCATAACAGAGAGAGTTACTAAGGATCTACCAAGCACAATATCTGGAGAGGTTTATTTTTCAGATCTTTGCATTGAAGAAAAGATAGATAGACAAGGTAACATAACCTTAACAACTTCACAAGGGGGTTTAATCTGGATTCTATCGGGAGATGTTTATAATATTCCAACAAATGCAGAAGTGACAGTTGTATCCAATCAGATCGTACAAAAAAATGATATTCTAGCCACAACAGAAATTATTAGTGATTATGGTGGAACAGTACGTTTAATTCCTAACATAGAAGATGAAATACAGATTATAACTGCTTCAACCTCTGTTGAGAATTCTTTTGTTGGAGTAAATAAAGAAATTTCTAATCCTGAAACACCTTATTTTCTCGAACTTGAAGACGGGAAACGATTTTTAATGCATTGTTCACCTGGTAATAAGATTACTAATGCACAAACGATAGCTGAACTAATCAATAGTTCCTATACAACATCAACAGGTGGGTTTATTGTATATTCTAATTCTGATAGTTGTAGAGTAACAAAACACAAACGGGGTTATGAGGTAGTAGAGGATGTAACATTGTATTGGATTCCGGAAGAAACACACGAAATAAATAAAGATATCTCATTACTAATGGTTAACCATGGTGAAATGGTAAAAGAAAACCATGAGGTGATTAAAGATCTTTACACTGTAAACTCAGGATTTTTATCTGTACTGGAAGATAATGGGATTGTAAAAGAGATCAGTATAAAACCAGGTTATTTATATCCATTAAAAGATACAGTGATCTCTTTTTTTGAACCTAGAATTTATGAAGCAGGGGAGGAAATTTATAAAAATTTTAGAGTTTCCTCTATTTCTTTTATTGAAATTGTTGAAAATGGGTTAGAAAAATTCTTCTTAATTCGGCCAGTAGTGGAATACAAAGTTACACAAAATCATCCATACTTAAAACAAACTTTAACAAATGATACTCATACAATTCTTCAAATTGATGTTGTGCAAAGAATTCTTGTTAGAGATGGAGAGAAAATTAAGTCCTGTGTGCCTGTTAATCTCTTAAAAACGTATCTAGTTTTAAATATAATTTCTGACTTACCTCACCTATCTGCAGATGTAGAATTTATACCATTAGATAAAGAAGATCACTGTCAGTTAAAATTAATTGTTTTGGAAAGTTTATCAATTCGGAAAGATACTTTTGGAGAAGTGAACAAAAGTTTTACCATAAGTGAATTTACTGTTAATAACGGTGATAAAATAACCGCGGGTACTAGAGTAGCTCAGACTAATTTGCTTTGTAGATCAGGTGGAGAAGTAAAAAGTATTTATATTAATAATAAATCTACTCGAAATATACTAGTTTACACAGAAGGAAATAAAAAAGTAATTCCTATACATGGAAAGACGTCCCAAGTTTCGAAGGGAGATTTAGTTCGCTATGGAGATCAGATCGCTGAAGGCATAATTGCTTCTGATTCAGGTCAAATTATTGAATTGACTAAAGAAGAAATTACAATTAGATCTGGTAGACCATATTTAGTCTCTTCTGGGGCAATTCTTCAAGTAAATCATTCCGACCTAATCCAAAGAGGTGATATCTTAGCAATTCTTGTCTTCGAAAGGTCAAAAACTGGAGACATTGTTCAGGGTCTCCCTAGAATTGAAGAAATTTTAGAAGCACGAAAACCAAAAGAACCATGTAGATTAGCTCAAAGGCCTGGCCGGCTTAAACTACATTATAACTCTGATGATACAAACATCGTGAAAATTACTGAAACTAACGGTTACATTAGCGAGTATACGTTGCAGTCATCTCAAAAATTCATTGTCTCTAATGGAGATTGTTTGTCATTAGCTGATCCATTAACTGATGGAGCCCCTAATCCTCATGAAATGCTCGGAATATTTTTTAATTTTTACAAAAATATCCTAAGTTTATATGAGGCAGCCAAATTAAGTTTACAAAAAGTTCAAATTTACTTAGTAAATGAAGTACAGAATGTTTACCAATCCCAAAATGTAGACATATCTGATAAACATATAGAAGTTATAGTTCGACAAATGACATCTAAAGTTCGTGTAGAAGATGGTGGAGACACAACTCTTCTGCCGGGTGAACTAGTAGAACTACAACAAATAGAAAACATAAATGAAGCGATGCTACTTACAAAAGGACTCCCTGCAACATATTCACCTGTTTTGTTGGGAATTACTAAATCTTCATTAAATACTGATAGTTTTATTTCAGCTGCGAGTTTTCAAGAGACTACAAGGGTTTTAACAGAAGCGGCCATTGAAGGTAAAGCAGATTGGCTAAGAGGTCTGAAAGAAAATGTAATTATAGGTAGACTTATACCCGCGGGTACAGGATTTAATTCCTATACAGAGACTGTAAAAACAAGCCATTTTGATAAGACATCCCTTTTGAGTACATATGAATCTTCTACTCACGAAAATGAGAATAGGTTAAATATTCATCCTTTAATACTTGACGATGCTGCTGCAAAGAACTATTCTTTCACTGAGAATGAGAATCTTACTTTAATTCATGATGATATCTTGAATTAAACAAGTTCTAAACGAAAATATCATCTATATTTTGTGCAACCTAAAAAATATATATAAGGAGTCTGATAACATGGCGGTTGTTACTTTAGCTGAACTATTAGAGGCCGGTGTCCATTTTGGTCATCAAGCACGCCGATGGAATCCCAAAATGTTTCCATACATATACGCTGAAAGAAATGGTATTCATATTATTGATCTTGTCCAAACTTCCCAGTTGCTGACGAATGCATGTGAGTTTGTTCGGAAGTCTTCACAAGAAGGTAAAAAATTTCTTTTTGTTGGTACTAAACGTCAAGCTGCTAGTGTTATTTGTCAGGAAGCTGAACGATGCGGGGCAAACTATGTTAACCAACGTTGGTTAGGAGGTATTCTAACAAATTGGTTTACTATAAAAACTCGAGTAGAAAGATTAAAAGATTTAGAACAAAAAGAGGAAAGTGGTTATTTAGATCAATTACCTAAAAAAGAAGCTGCATCTGTAAGAAGAGAACTTGAAAAATTACGCAAAAATCTAAACGGTATAAAAACTATGAAACGTTTACCAGATCTTGTTGTGATAATTGATCAAAAGAGAGAAAGTACAGCAATCCAGGAATGCATTAAATTAAAAATACCTGTTATTTCCATACTAGATACTAACTGTGATCCAGACCTAACAGATATTCCAATTCCAGCAAATGATGATGCTATAAGATCTATAAAATTAATTTTAGGAAAGTTAGCGGATTCAATTTACGAAGGAAATAATGGAAACTTTAAATCGGATGAAATCCAAATGCAAGGGGTCTAAGAATATTTAATATTTTGGGAGAAAAATCATGGGAATTGAGATATCTGCGCAGTCTGTAAAAGAGTTACGAGAAAAAACTTCAGCGGGAATGATGGATTGTAAGAAGGCTTTACAAGATTCCAATGGAGATATGGTGAAAGCTATGGAAACGCTAAGACAAAAAGGCTTAGCCTCTGCTACAAAAAAAACAAGCAGAATAGCGACTGAAGGAGTAATAGAGTGTTATATTCATATGGGTGGAAAATTAGGTGTCATGGTAGAAGTAAATTGTGAAACAGATTTTGTTGCACGAAGATCTGAATTCCAAGAACTTGCAAAAAACATAGCAATGCAGATTGCGGCATCACCTCTAGTGGAATATGTCAGTTTACAGAATATACCCCCAAGCGTTGTAGAAAAAGAAAAAGAAATTGAATCTTCAAAAGATGATTTGGCTAAAAAACCTCTAGAAATAAAAGAAAAAATTGTCGAGGGCAGAATACAAAAACGTTTGAAAGAAATCACATTATTAGATCAAATTTTCATCCGAGACTCCAATATAACTATTGATGAGCTAGTTAAACAAAATATAGCAAAATTAGGGGAAAATATACAAGTCAGACGTTTCGAACGTTTTGTACTAGGTGAAGGTCTTCAAAAACGACAAGAAAATTTCAGCGATGAAGTTGAAAAAATGATAAAAAGATAAAAACCTATTAAGCTATTACTTTTATATTATTAAAATTATCTAGACTTCTTTTATTTTATATTACTCAAAAGATAATAGAATTCTACTTGCTAGAGTCTGCAAAGAGTCTTCGATCATTTGGAAAATCTCTTTCCTTCTCTCGTGAGTATGTAAATCTAGATAGTTTTCAACTTACAATAGTCTAAATTTCAAAGGTATAATTTATCTGGGTGAAAGATTTTCACTATTTATAGTTATATAGACACTTTATAAAAATTCTACCCGATTATGTATCAAGAAAATTTTTATAGTTTTATCAGTTCTTATTTGTTATCAGAAATTGAAGTTGGAACACATTTATATTGGGAAGTTTTAGGACTAAAAGTTCATGGACAAACAATTTTAATGTCCTGGTTCGTAATAGCAGTACTATTAATATTCGCATTGGCTGGTACTCGAAATCTTAAACAGATACCACAAGGTCTTCAAAACTTTATGGAATATGCATATGAATTTCTTCAAGATATCGCTAAAAATCAAATTGGGGAACATAACTATCGACCTTGGGTTCCGTATGTAAGCACTGTGTTTTTATTCATATTCGTTTCTAACTGGTCAGGTGCATTAATTCCTCTTAAACTAATACACTTACCTAGCGGTGAACTTGCTGCACCAACAAATGATATTAATACGACTGTTGCACTTGCATTATTGACATCTTTATCTTATTTTTATGGTGGAATAAGTAAAAAAGGATTAAACTACTTTGGACGTTATGTTCAACCTACACCGATTCTGCTTCCAATTAATGTCTTAGAAGATTTCACTAAACCTTTATCATTAAGCTTTCGTCTTTTTGGTAACATTTTAGCAGACGAACTTGTAGTGTCAGTGTTTGCATTACTTGTACCTATTTTTATCCCGTTACCAGTAATGACACTAGGATTATTTGCTAGTTCTGTACAGGCTTTAATATTTTCTACTTTATCTGCTGCGTACATAGGCGAAGCTGTAGAAGAGCATGGACATCATTAAAAAATATTACTACAGTCATTGATTTTTCAATTATTGTAAAATATTAATTAGTTCAGATTTTGAATCTCGACTCTAAAATATTTTAATCTTAAAATTATAAAAATTTTTAATAGTACAATTATGAACCCAATCGTATCTGCTGCTTCCGTAGTTGCTTCTGGTCTTGCTGTAGGTTTAGCTGCAATTGGTCCTGGTATTGGTCAAGGATCTGCAGCAGCTCAAGCTGTTGAAGGTATTGCTCGTCAACCTGAAGCTGAAGGTAGAATTCGTGGTACACTTCTGCTGTCTCTAGCTTTCATGGAATCTCTAACTATCTACGGTTTAGTTGTTGCATTAGCATTACTATTCGCTAACCCATTTACAGCTTAAGAATTACAAGTAATATATTTTTCGGTAAACTTAACTACTCTACTAAGTAGTTAAGTAACTCCTTAAGATAATTTTTTAAGGGTCTATTAGAAAACATAACAACAATGACAAATTCCTTATTCTCGTTAGCTTTACAATCAGTTAGTACAGAATCAGAAGGTGGCTTGTTTGATTTTAACGCTACGTTGCCTTTGATGGCAATCCAAATACTTCTGTTGATGGTGGCTCTTAACCTGATATTTTACAAACCAATAGGACAAGTGTTAGATGAACGAGATGAATCTATACGTAAACAGTTAACTGAAGCATCAGAAATGCTTATGAAAGCTGAAAGTATTACAAAACAATACGAACTAGATTTAGCTCAAGAGCGAAGAGAAGCTCAAACAATTATAACTTCAGCTCAAAAAGGGGCGCAAGAAATAGTTGCGATGGAAATTAAACAAGCTCAAAAAGATACTGAGCAATTAGTTACAGAGGCCACAAACCAATTAAACTCCCAAAAAGAAAAAGCACTTAAAGCCTTAGAAGAACAGGTTAATACACTAAGTGAACAGATAAAAAATAAACTTATAAGTAAACAACTGATTTCATAAAAGTTTGTTTATCTACCAAAAATTATTACGTAGTTTAGAATTATGGACATTATTGGGAATTTTCTATTCATTAGCTCCATTGCAGAAGCTGAATTATCATCTTCTTCATCAAAAGGTTTCGGCTTTAATTCCAATTTCTTAGAAGCAAATGTTATAAACATAGTGATTCTGGCATCTGGAGTATTTTATTTAGGTCGTAATTTCTTATCATCTGCACTAGAGCTAAGACAACAAAAAATCACTGAAGCTATCAACGAGGCTGAGGAAAGATTACAGCAGGCTACAGTTAGACTTGCTGAGTCTGAAAAACAAATGGCTCAAGCAAAAATAGTTATCGAACAAATAAAAAAAGAAGCAGAAAACACTGCTAGAAAAGTGAAAGAAACTATTTTAGCTCAAGGAAAATTAGATATTGAAAGACTAACTAATAGTGGTAAAAGCAGTATTGAAAAAGCAGAAATACAAATAAAAAAACAAATTCAGCAACACATAACTAATTTAGCACTAAAAAGAGTTACTTCTCAACTTCAAGATTTTATGACTCCTGCTGTGCAGTCTAAACTTATAGATTCAAATATCTCTCAATTAGGAGGTCAGATATGAGTTCTAAAAATGTAAAAATCGCACAACCATATGCAGAAGCTTTTCTAGAGTTATCTAGTAAAGGATCTTTAGATACTGTTATTAACGATCTTAATTGTGTATCTTCAAGTGTGTCTGGATCTGCGGAGTTGAAAACATTGTTATCTAATCCTCTGATAAATTCTCAGACGAAAAAAAATGTAATTAAATCTGTATTTAACGACAAAATTGACAATAACACCCTTAAGTTCTTATTGGTGTTATGTGATCGAGGTCGTATATCTTACCTAGAATCTATTATCGATAAAGCATTAGAATTAGCTTATAAAGCTGCTTCTATCGAAACAGTAAAAGTTACATCCTCTGTAGCATTCACATCTATTCAGCAAGAAGCGTTGATTTCTAAATTGAAAAAAATGACAGGAGCTGAACAAATTAGACTAGAAATTACAACTAGTTCTAGTTTAATAGGTGGTTTTGTTGTTCAAGTAGGTTCAAAAATAATTGATACAAGTGTTCAAGGACAGCTAAAACAATTGTCATCCTACTTGGGTTCTGCGGTACTGTAGTACTAAACCTTGTAGATTCTTTCTTTATAATACGAATTTTATATTAACACTAGTCAAATACTGATATGGTAAACATTAGACCCGATGAAATTAGCAGCATTATACGTCAACAAATTGATAAATACGATCAAGGAGTTCAAGTAGCAAATGTAGGTACCGTTCTACAAATTGGAGATGGTATAGCTCGTGTATACGGTTTAGACCAAGTAATGGCAGGGGAGCTTTTAGAGTTTGAAGATAAAACAATTGGCGTTGCACTAAATCTTGAGAGTGACAATGTTGGTGTTGTTATCATGGGAGAAGGTAGAGATATCTTAGAAGGTAGTTCCGTAAAAGCTACAGGTAAAATATCACAAATCCCGGTAGGAAAAGGATACCTTGGAAGAGTTGTAAACGCTCTTGGTCGACCTATCGATGGTAAAGGTGATATAACAGCTACTGAAACTCGTCTAATCGAATCAGTTGCTCCAGGAATTATCTCTCGTAAATCAGTATGTGAACCTATCCAAACGGGTATTACTGCGATTGATTCTATGATTCCAATTGGACGTGGACAACGAGAGCTTATTATTGGAGACAGACAAACTGGAAAGACATCAGTAGCTATTGACACAATCATTAATCAAAAATCTGAAAATGTGGTGTGTGTATATGTTGCCATAGGTCAACGAGCTGCTTCTATATCTTCAGTCGTAACAGCTCTTGAAGAACGTGGAGCTCTAGATTATACAGTGATCGTTTCTGCTTGCGCAGATGATCCTGCAGCTCTTCAATACATAGCACCTTATACAGGAGCAGCTATCGCCGAATATTTCATGTACCAAGGGCAAGCCACTCTTGTTATTTATGATGACTTATCCAAACAAGCAGCTGCGTACAGACAAATGTCACTTCTATTAAGAAGACCACCAGGTAGAGAAGCATACCCTGGGGACGTTTTTTATCTTCACTCTCGTTTGTTAGAGAGAGCTGCTAAGCTTAGTGATAAATTAGGTAGTGGAAGTATGACTGCTTTACCTATTATTGAGACTCAGGCTGGTGACGTGTCTGCTTATATCCCAACAAATGTAATCTCCATTACTGATGGACAAATTTTCTTATCTGGAGATTTATTTAACGCGGGTATTAGACCTGCAATAAACGTTGGTATCTCTGTATCTCGTGTAGGTTCTGCAGCTCAAATCAAAGCTATGAAAAAGGTTGCTGGTAAACTTAAGCTTGAGTTAGCCCAATTTGCTGAATTAGAAGCTTTTTCTCAATTTGCTTCTGATCTAGATCAAGCTACAAGAAATCAACTAGCTCGAGGGCAAAGACTGCGTGAAATTTTAAAACAAGCACAAAATTCTCCTATCCCTGTAGAAGAACAAGTAGCAATTATTTATACAGGTATTAATGGTTTCCTTGATGATATTCCAGTAAATCAAGTAAAGACGTTTATTGAGAATTTAAGAACAAATTTAAAAAATTCAAAACCTCAGTATGCTCAACTTGTGAAATCTTCTAAAGACTTTAGCAAAGAGGCTGAAGATCTATTAAAAGGCTCAATCGCTGATGTAAAACAAGGATTTGCTTCTTAATATAAATCAATGAAAAAGTATCAGGTTAACTGATACTTTCTCCTTTTATCCAATCATAACCTTTTTTCTCTAGTTCTAAAGCTAGATCTTTCGTTCCAGTTTTTACGATCTGACCGTCTTGCATGATGTGAATAAAATCTGGTTTAATATAATCTAATAATCTTTGGTAATGAGTTATGAGAATAATCGCGTTAGAGTTACTTACCAGACTGTTAACTCCATTGGCAACAGTTTTTAAAGCATCAATGTCTAATCCCGAATCCGTTTCATCTAAAACAGATATTTTAGTATCTAACAGTGCCATTTGTAAAATCTCATTTCTTTTTTTCTCCCCACCCGAGAATCCTTCATTTACATTCCTTGTTAAAAAACTGCTGTCCATACCTACGATCCCTAACTTTGAATGAACAAGTTCAAAAAATTCCAAAGGTTCAAGTTCCTCTAGCCCTTTCGCTTTTTGTCTAGAATTATAAGCTAAACGTAAAAAGTCAATATTACTTACACCAGGAATCTCTACTGGATATTGAAATCCTAAGAAAATGCCTGCTTGTGCACGCTCTTCTGGTGGCATGTTTAAAATCGAACTTTTTTCAAACAAGATGTCCCCTTGAGTAACAGTATAAGAAGGATGCCCCGCAATCACTTTAGCCAGTGTACTCTTACCAGAACCATTTTTTCCCATAATTGCGTGGACTTCGCCAAGATTAATAGTAAGATTTATTCCTTTTAAAATAGAAGTATTACCAGTATTTGCATGCAAATTCTTTATTTCTAAAACAGCTGATGTCTTTTTGTTCATTTAATTATCCCACGCTCCCTTCTAATTTAAGACTTAGCAGACGATCTGCTTCTAATGCAAATTCCATAGGTAGTTCAGCAAAAACTTCTTTACAAAAACCACTGATTAAAAGACTAACTGCAGACTCAAGGTCGATTCCTCTTTGTAAAAAATAGAATAGTTGCTCTTCTTCTATCTTAGAAGTAGAAGCTTCGTGTTCTATTTTACTGTTTGCATTATTAACTTGTATGTAGGGGAATGTATTCGCTTGTGATTTACCTCCGATAAGCATCGAATCACACTGAGAGTTATTAACACTACCGCTTGCTTTAGTTGTAATCTTTACTTGACCTCGATAAGTATTCTTCGAATTGCCCGCAGAAATACCTTTTGAAACTATTCGACTTTTTGTAAACTTCCCAACATGAACCATCTTTGTACCTGTATCCGCTTGTTGGTAATTATTTGTTAGTGCAACCGAATAAAATTCACCAGATGAATAATCTCCAACCAAGACACAACTAGGATACTTCCAAGTAATAGAAGAGCCTGTCTCAACCTGAGTCCAAGAAATTCTTGAACCTTCTCCAGCACACAAACCTCGTTTTGTCACAAAATTATAAATACCCCCTAATCCATTAGAGTCACCAGCATACCAATTTTGAACAGTCGAATACCTAATCTCAGCTTTGTCTAAAGCAATCAATTCTACTACAGCTGCATGAAGCTGATTTTTATCGAACTTAGGTGCAGTACAACCTTCTAAGTAATTAACTTTACTGCTCTTATCTGCTATGATTAAAGTACGTTCAAATTGTCCGGATTCTTCATTGTTGATTCTAAAATAAGTGGATAAGTCTAAAGGACAAGTAACGTCTACCGGTATATAGCAGAAAGAACCTTCGGTAAAAACAGCTGAATTTAGTGCAGCAAAATAGTTGTCCCCAATAGGTACAACACTACCTAAGTATCGTTTTACCAATTCAGGATATTCTCGTAATGCTTCAGATATAGGACAAAAAATAACTCCAACTTTTGATAGTTCTTCTCTAAAAGTCGTTCCTATAGAAACACTGTCAAATATGGCATCTACAGCAACATTTGTTAAACGTTTTTGCTCTGTTAATGGTATTCCTAATTTTTCGAATGTTTTCAAAATTTCTTGATCAACTTCATTTAAGTCGGAAAGCTTCTTTTTTAACTTTGGAGCTGAGTAATAAACAATATTTTGATAGTTTATATCTGTATGATTAATACAGGCCCACTCAGGTGAAGACATACTAGTCCAAGCTTTGTATGCTCGTAACCTAAATTCGAGAAGAAAAGCCGGCTCACTCCTCTTTTGAGAGATTAAGGTTACTATAGATTCGTCCAGTCCTCTTGGGAAGTCTTCAGTTTCGACATCCGTTTTGAAACCATATCGATAAGGCTGATCTACTAAATCTTTAAGAGTTGTATCTCCATAGTTTTTTGAAGAAGAAATCTGATTTATTTTATTTGACATGGATTATTTATTTAATAATATTATAATTATGATACTACATCATTTTAACTCTATCTCTAGATATAAAACCTTGTTTGTTCTATTAAAGAATCAGTTAGTTTGATATAATAAAAATAATGGGTAAGTGGCGGAATGGTAGACGCAATACACTCAAAATGTATCGATTTATATCGTGAGGGTTCGAGTCCCTCTTTACCCAATAAACTTCCAACATGACGAATAGTTTATTTTATCTGATAAACTTCTTATAAAAACAAAGGATACAATTAAAATTAAATGAGTTTACTTATAATCGGAGCTACAGGTACATTAGGACGCCAAATTGTTAGAAGAGCTATTGACGAAGGTTACTCAGTAAAGTGTTTCGTCAGAAACTTAAGAAAAGCATACTTTCTAAAAGAGTGGGGAGCAGAGTTAATATATGGAGATTTAAGCTTACCTGAGACAATCCCCATGACTTTGAAGGATATAACAGCGATTATCGATGCTTCAACTGCTAGACCATCAGATCCTTATAGTGCTGAGCAAATTGATCTAGATGGAAAAATAGCTCTTATAGAAGCTGCAAAATTAGTAGGGGTAAAAAAGTTTGTGTTTTTCTCAGTTTTAAATAGTAATTATCATTCTAGTGTACCATTAGTCAATTTAAAGCTTAAACTTGAATCTTATCTTGTAGAATCAGGATTAAACTATACGATCTTTTATCTAACTGGTTTTTTCCAAGGATTAATAAGTCAATATGCTATACCAATTCTAGAGAAACAATCTATTTGGGCTACGAGTGAGATTAGTAATGTTGGATATATAGATACCCAAGATGTAGCGAAGTTTGCTCTACGGAGCTTATCAATTGAGAAGGCAAATCAAAAAAAGTTTCCTCTCGTAGGAGTTCGAGGATGGAGTTCTACAGAAATTATTGAATTGTGCGAAAGACTCTCAGGACAATCTGCTTTGGTAAATAAGATACCTTTGTATGTATTACGTTTTTTAAAGAAAGTTACTGGTTTTTTTGAATGGGGAAAAAACATTTCTGATAGACTATCATTTGCCGAAGTTCTTGTAACAGGACCCAATATGACTGCTGATATGAAAGAGGTATACGAGATATTTTCATTTGATTCTTCTGAAGCATCAACTCTAGAGCGTTACATGCAAGATTACTTCGGCCGAATCTTAAGAAGACTAAAAGAATTAAGTGATGAAAAAGAAAAATCACTATAAAATTTGAAGAGCTAATTATGTGACATTTTTCTTCCTGAATTAACTTTAATTACAAAGTAAGGATATAATTATCTTACATAGCAATATTTATAATAATAGAAATATAATTCTGGGGATAAATTAATGTTCACATTAAAAATTGTTGTATACACTACAGTGACGTTTTTCGTATCTCTTTTCACTTTTGGTTTTTTATCTAATGATGCATCTAGAAACCCAAGTAGAAAAGATTTAGAATAGAGATTTACTAAATTAATAACTGTTATCCATTAGTTATTAATTTAGTAAATTTTTATAGTAAAAAAGAGCTAAATTAATCAATAAAAATTCTTACAGAAATTGATTTGTAATCATATCCAAATATTTATACAAGAATGAAAAACTGGCGCTCAGATAATTTAAATCAATCTGCATTCGAAAAAACAGGTCCAATTCCAAGATCAATTAGTCGCACATTTGAAAAGTTTAAAAAAGAACTAGATCCGAATGCAGAGTCAGAAATTATTGAAGAATTTAGAGTATCAAGGTATCAAACATCAGCTTCAATAAAATATTTGCTACTGTTAATAGTATCTCCAATTTTAGTTAATCAAATATCAAGAAGTTTTATATTCTCCCCTTTTATAGATTATTTTTGGAATGAAAAAAATAATGAGATATTTTTGAATGTTTCACAAGAAGAACGAGCATTTAGTGAGTTACAGAGATTTGAAGAAAAAATACACTTTGAAATACTAATCGGACAGCTCCCGCATCTATCTCAAGAAGCTGTTGAGAAAGAAATAAAAAATAAAGCAGTTGAATTGGCTCAGTATTACTCATCTGAGAGTACAGACGCTATAAAAAATTTGTTATCTGATGTTGTAAGTTTCTTCACTTTTATATATCTTGTAATTACAGGAGAAAGACAAATATCAGTTCTAAAATCATTTGTCAATGAGCTAATTTATGGCTTAAGTGATACAGCTAAAGCTTTCTTGATTATTCTCTTTACAGATGTGTTTGTAGGTTTTCATTCCACTCATGGTTGGGAAGTTATTCTTGAAAATGGATTACGTCACTTTGGGTTACCAGAAAATAGAGATCTTATCTTTTTATTTATAGCAACTTTCCCTGTTTTACTCGATACCGTGTTTAAATACTGGATATTTAGATATCTGAACCAAGTCTCCCCATCAGCTGTGGCTACATATCATGAAATGAATGAGTAGTAAAGAGATGAACATTTTATCTCTTTACTAATAAAAATTACTTAACAAGGTCTAATCCAGAGGTTTGTAGAAAACTTATATTCGTTATTAAAATATAAGCAAAGCTAGAGCCCCCAATAGCTCCAACTAGCCAGCCGGAAGTAAACTGTCTCCAGCCTTTTGCTGTTTGTAGTTGATCACCATTCTCAGTTTCTTCAAATGATACAACTCCATAGATTGCTAAACAAGCTGTCATAATAAAGATTAAACCTACAGAAGCAAAAAACCCAGATAACAAAGCAACTTCAGAATTACGTAGAGGACCTAATTTGTAAAATGGTCCAACTAAGAAGTATCCATGAGTAATACCAATTTCTAAACCTCTTAGTAAGGGAGATAAACCAACTCGATATGCTGGTAGATTACTTAAAAGACTTCTAGTAAAACTAGATGTACTGATAGGAGTAGCTAAATTACCTACAAAAGGATCATCATTATATGGTTTTATAAAGTCAGACATATTTTCCAAACTTTTAATTAGAGTATGTTTTATATTATTTACTAATTATAGTCGAACACCTGTCTTTTTTTACCCTTGTAAGAAAAATTAACTAACAAATTTTTCACATAGTCTTAAACTCTTACGCTAATAAGATATACTATAGAAAATAACTAAAATAAAAATAGACAATGAGTATATTAATTGGTTACATTATTTTACTAGCATGCGCTTTTGGCTTAGCCGCAGGATTATTTTTAGGATTATCCTACATAAAATTGATATAAACAGTATTAAACGAAAATGCTTAATTGATAAACTACTCAATTCTATTGGTTAGGCATTTTTTAAGTATAAAAATGACCTTTTAAATTAACAGATAAAGATGAGTAAAAAAAGCACCCTGATTCGTTACAACTTAATTTTAGGATCCAAAAGAATTAGTAATTACTTTTGGTTAATTATAAGTTTTCTGGGAGGAAGTGGATTTTTTCTTGCTGGATTATCTAGTTATCTTCAGATACAAATGCTACCTTTTACTAAAATAGATAGTATTTCTTTTATTCCTCAAGGTATAGTAATGACTTTTTATGGGTCTATAGGAATAATGTTAAGTTTATTCTTACTCACAAATATAATTTTTAATGTAGGTGGAGGTTATAACAAATACGACAAAAACCTCAACAAAGTTGAAATTTTTCGCCTAGGCTTTCCACTTCAAGGTCGTGAAATTTATCTGGCATATAATTTTAAGGACATTCGATCCATTAAATTAAGCATCCAAGAAGGTTTGAATCCTAAAAGAGAAATTTACTTATGCACTAAAGATCAAAGACAAATCCCTTTAACTAGAGTTGGAGAACCATTGTTATTATCTTCCATTGAAGAAGAAGCAGTAGATTTATCTTTATTTTTAAACGTTCCTTTAGAAAACTGATAAAAATATTTGAAAATGTAGCATTATTTGTTAAAGAAATGTATTATATCTGTATATTTCATATACGAATAATGAAAATCTAATACAAATCTGCAGCGGGCATAGTTTAGTGGTAAAACCTTAGCCTTCCAAGCTAATGATGAGGGTTCGATTCCCTCTGCCCGCTTGAAACATAAAATAGATTGCTAAATCTAACAAAGTATTTAAATAAAAATGTTTTTTTGAGGATTTTTTTAGTTACTATAGGTGTAGATAAAAATCTAATAATATACAGAAGATATGTTTATTCTTGTGAATATCTTAAGATTTCATAAGCTTTACAAACTCAGTTGTACTTATTTGTAATCTTATTACTTAAGAGAAAACACCTTCGGTATAATGTAGATGTCAAATAATTTACCTATAAAATTATTTGATTAAGAAGATAAAAGATTATTGCCATATGACTATAAGTAATTTTAGTCTTGAAGTACGTAGGATAGTATTTTATCTTTTTTAGAAAACTATAAATAACTGAACTTTTATACTTTTAACTTTTTCGGAGGTATTTTATATGTCAGGAGGTTCAACAGGGGAACGTCCATTCTCTGATATAATCACTAGCATACGCTATTGGATTATTCACAGTATAACAATTCCTGCTCTTTTCGTAGCTGGCTGGCTTTTTGTTAGTACAGGTTTAGCATACGATATTTTTGGTACGCCTAGACCAAATGAGTATTTTACTCAAGAACGTCAGCAAGTTCCTTTAGTTAACGACAGATTTAGTGCTAAACAAGAGTTAGAAGATTTAACAAAAGGTTTGTAAAAATAAGTGAGACTTTATCGTGAGCAAAATTAAACAACCAATCGCTTATCCTATCTTTACGTTTAGATGGTTAGCTATTCATGGACTAGCTGTTCCTACTGTATTTTTCCTTGGTGCTATTACCTCTATGCAATTTATTCAACGATAGGAGGATAATATGAGTGGTCCTAATCCTAATAAACAACCCGTTGAGTTAAATCGTACATCTCTATTTTGGGGATTATTACTAATTTTCGTTTTGGCAGTTTTATTCTCTAGTTACTTCTTTAACTAGAAATTAATTATTATTATCCTAAGTTTATTAGAAACTTTCTAAGACTTACTAAGTTGGAGGTAATTGTAGATGGCTAGTACTGGTAGAATTCCTCTGTGGTTAATCGGCACAGTAGGTGGCATAGCAGCTTTGACAGTTGTAGGATTATTCTTTTACGGTTCTTACTCAGGTGTAGGATCTTCGTTATAAACGTGAACGAGTAATTTAAAAATAAATAATAACAAGCTATAAATTAATTTTATTTGTTATTATTTATTTCATTTTTTACTTAAAAGTTTAACCTACTTCATCTTGCTCAATGTAAATAAAAGCGAATGCCATAACTAGCCCAGGAAAAACTAATCCAATTAAAGGAACAAGAATAGATGGAAGATAAGCAGCAGTCATAATCTTTTATTGAAAAATAGTGTTTTAATTTTAGAAACAGGCAGATTTAACAGTGAGTTAAATTAGGCATTAGAATCTTTACATATTTTAGTACTAAACTGGAGTAATATGAAATATAGTTCAGAATATGTTTACATTCAGAAAAAATTATCTTAAGAAACAAAATTGATACGAATAAAAAATTAATATGATAAACAGCAATTCTCCTGACAGCTTGCATGCTATGCAAAAATTTTCTGAGACTTATGCAAAGAGAACTGGTACTTTTTTTTGTTCTGATCTTAGTATAACTGCCGTTGTTATCGAAGGACTAGCACGACATAAAGATGAATATGGAGCTCCTTTATGTCCTTGTCGTCATTATGATGATAAAGTAGCGGAGGTATCCTCTGCATATTGGAATTGCCCATGTGTACCTATGAGAGAAAGAAAAGAATGCCATTGCATGTTGTTCTTGACAAAGGATAACGAATTTTCAAGTGATCAACAAGAAATTAGTGTACAACAAATTCTTTCGTTTACACGTAAGCAATAAGCAATTAGATTATATTAAGTTAAGCTATAACGATTCTATAGAAATTAAATAGCTAGGAATCGTTATAACTTAAATTTTTGCGTCTTACAAATTACCGCGTCTTAGCGCTATAAGTACAATAATAGCTGGTCCAGCAGTAATTACAAGAAAAAGGGAAACTAATTGTAGCAAAGTTGTAGGATTAAAAAACATGATGAATTCCCCTGTGATTAAATCAGTTTATATTTCTTTAATTATTTTTAGATAACTTTGAAATATTAAGTACATATATAGTATATTCTAATACCTTTCTTCTAACATAAATCTTTGTAAAAAATCTTGTAAATAAGTTTCTAAAAGATACTACAACTAGATCGGTAATTAAAAGAACAATATTTCAATAGAAAATGTATCAAAATATAACGAAGAAATAAAGATACGTATTATGACACGATCTGGATAACGTTTACAGAAATAACTTTCTATATCGAGGGTCTGTAGTTCAATCTGGTTACATTGGAAAATTATTATATTCATATAAAAATACTTTTATATGATAAATTCATAGAGCTTGTATTTATTAATTAATTATGATATTTATATCATATTACAAGTTTATAGGGCTGCTAACTCAATGGTAGAGTACTCGGCTTTTAATCGATTTGTTCCGGGTTCGATCCCCGGGCAGCCCATACTAAATATATTAAATTCCTATATAAGATTAAGCTAAATCTTTTATAATTATGACAACATATATACCCCCAGGGGAATTCGAATCCCCGTTACCTCCGTGAAAGGGAGATGTCCTAGGCCTCTAGACGATGGGGGCTACTTACATTTCCTTATATAACATATTAAAGGTATCTAATAATAGAATTTATGTCAACTAATTGTAGAAATAAACGTAATTAACAATTATTTTATTAGTTGAGTTTTATAAAATCCCAAAAAATTTCACATACAAGATGAATACCTTATTACCAACAGTTTATCTTCTAGTTTTGTTTATGTCCTTATGCATACTATTAGGGTTTCTTTTTGCACAGATAGTGCGAAAAAAAGAAATTGAAACAGAACTTTCAGAATTACAGAAAAAAAATCGCTTAGGAACTTCGACTCCCTCTGAACAGTATTCTTTAGGAGTAATATATCTTTCCAAAAAATTATTTGATCAAGCAATTTTACAGTTTTCAAGTGCTCTAAAAAACTGGGATAAATTAGATACAAAAGGTTTAGCAAATCTTTATAACACAATTGGATTTACTTATTTTGAAAGTGGACAATATGATGTTTCAATTTATTATTACAAAGAAGCTATAAATCTAGATTCAACTTATACAATAGCTATGAATAACCTAGCCTATTCATATGAGAAAAAGAAAATGTTAGAAGAAGCTATAAAAACCTACTCAAAAGTTTTATCATTCGATGGAGATAATGAGATTGCCAATGAAAAACTATTATCACTACAAAAAAGATCTAGAATTCGGGATGACAGGATTTGAACCTGCGGCATCCTGCTCCCAAAGCAGGCGCGCTACCAAGCTGCGCTACATCCCGTTTATATACTAAACAATATTAACACACGATAAAAATGATGTCTACAATATTTCCCTAATTTAGATAGTTAAATAGAAATTTATCATTTTTAAATGGTATTATAAAAGTGTGATTATACAAAGGAGAAAATTCGTGAAAAATTGGATCTCTATTCTATTAGTATTAAATTTATTCATTCTTCCTACAACCGCAAGAGCAGACGTAGCAGGTTTAAAACCTTGTAAAGATTCTAAAGAGTTTCAACGCAGATTAGATCAAAGCGTTAAAAAATTGGAGTCAAGAGTTAAAAAATACGACGTTGGTAGCCCACCAGCATTAGCATTGCAAAAACAGATTGAAAAAACACAAAATCGCTTTGATCGATATGGAAAAGCCGGTCTTCTTTGTGGGACAGATGGATTACCTCATTTGATCACAGATGGACGTTGGAATCATAGTGGTGAGTTCGTTATACCTGGACTTTTCTTCTTGTACATAGCAGGTTGGATAGGTTGGGTTGGTAGAAGCTACGTTCAATGGGCTAGAACGTCCGATAAACCTACTGAAAAAGAGATTATTATAGATGTACCTGTAGCATTAAGCTTTGTGACTACTGGTTTTATTTGGCCTTTCTCTGCGTTTAGAGAATTCACGAGTGGAAACCTAATAGCACCTGCAGAAGAAATTACTATATCACCTAGATAAACTAAATATAAAATCAAATACTTATGGACAGCAATTTCTTAAAATACTTGTCGACAGCCCCTGTACTAATAACGGTATGGTTATCTTTTACTGCTGCTTTGATTATAGAAGGTAATAGATTTTATCCAGATATGCTTTATTTCCCACTTTAAGTAGTTAAAAAAAGAAATCGCATTGAATAAAAATTCGAATTGCATTATAATTAATCAAACTTGGCTGTATTAATTTATAAATTCTTATCTCATGAGGACTGGAAAGGAGCAGTGAAAAGAATACTATAAAAAGTTACGGTCCAAGTTTAATTACATCTTAAAAATGAATGCAAATCTCTCCTAAAAAGATATACAAAGATTTGATTTTATTAATGAAACAGGTAAACTTTTTTTTTGAAAACTACTAGTAAATTCAAAGTTAACTAATGAAACTTGACTTTGAAGTAAAAGGATTACACCTTTTTATTTAAGATAGGGTAGACTCTCTGAATTCTAAATTGAGACCTGCAGAATCCTTATTCTTATAGATTTTTTCCTGTGTGAAATCCTGTTAGTTTAACGAATAGTGGTTATTACGGATTTTAAGATCTCTTATAAAATTTATGATACATAGGGACAAGATTTCAGCGGAAAATTTCAACATATATATAATCAATCAGTTCAAACTAGTTTATACTATATGATAAGAAATTAGTAATACTAACATCAATAAGAGGATTAAAATGACTCCATCTTTGTCAGCTTTCATCAATAGTCTACTTCTAGGCCTATTCGTAGTAATTATTCCAATTGGCTCTGCCCTATTCCTTGTAAGTCAAGCAGATAGATTGACACGTAATTAAACATTTCTAAAGTTCCTATGTATTTATATATCTAGGAACTTTAATATATCAAAATAGGAGACTTACTATTAGTATTAAGATATTTTTACTAAGATTTCAAATTGAAAATATTATTTTACAATAATCAATGATTAAGTAAAGTCTATATTTATTACATACAAGATCATAAAATATTAAGCAAATAATTCATGAAAAAACAAATTTCTCCCATTCACTTATTTTTAGGACTTTGTACAGTTGTTTCTTGCTCTAATCCATCCCTAGCAATCGACTTGGATGAAACTACAAGAACTATCCCATTAGATTCTTCCGGATCTACTGTGATCCTAACTCCAGAACAAGTGAAAAGAGGAAAAAGATTATTTAATGCTTCTTGTGGTCAGTGTCACGTTGGAGGAGTAACTAAAACGAATCCTAATCTTGGGCTAGAGCCAGATGCACTAAGCTTAGCAACACCTCCTCGTGATAACATTAATGCTTTAGTTGACTATTTAAAAAATCCTACAAGCTATGATGGATTAGAATCTATAGCTGAACTACACCCAAGTACAAAAAGTGCTGATATATTTCCAAAAATGCGTAGTTTAAGTGATGAAGACTTGTTTGCTATTAGCGGACATATACTTTTACAACCTAAACTAGGTGGTGAGAAATGGGGTGGAGGAAAGATTTATTACTAGTTTTCAAAGATTAAGTTAATGCATTAGTTATACTACAGCATTAACTTACACTTTCTTATTTTTATTTCTTAGAAAAATTTAATTAGCTAAATGATCGATTATGGTTTATAAAATAATAATTATAGAAAAAAGTCAAATTGCGCTAATTTATTTTAAAAACAAATTAGTCAGCTTAATTATGGAGCATACTTTATACAGGGTAAATGATATTTACTTAGGAAAAGTCTCGAGTGTAATGACGAGTTTAGATGCAGCGTTTATTGCACTTAATCCTTTATCTAAAAATGGGTTTATATCATTCCATCAATTGAAAGAAAGATTGAATTTCGACTATCCAAGTCTTTCAATAAACAAAAATATTTTGGTTCAAATAAGTCGAGAACCCATAGGGACCAAAGGGCCTACAGTAAGTTGCGATATAACTTTACTTGGTAAGTATCTATCTCTAATGCCTTTCTCAAAATCTATACATAGCGTAAAGACATTGGAAGTTGAAAATCAAAAAGACTATCTTCGAGCGATGGGTCATTTGCTAATAAATCCTAGAAAAATTGGCATGTTAGTAAATCATAAACTACTAAATGCAAATATAAAATTTTTAATGAAAGAAGTTCAAGTATTAACACTTCGTTGGAGAAAAGTAACCCGTAAGATTCGTAAAAAACGAAGTCCCTCTTTAATTAGTAAAAGAAAAATATTTTTACACAAAATTCTTCAAGACCACTCAAATTTAAATTTCAGTTTTATTGCTATAGATTCATATGAAGGAGCCTTAAAAATAAAAAATATTTTAACTAAAATACACGGTTCTAAGATTCATAGCCCCTTGAAAATTGAATTCCATAGGTACCAATTTTCTTTAATTAAATATTACTTAGTGGACGTTTTACTGTTAGAAATTATGAAACCACGAGTAAATTTATGTCGAGGAGGATACATTGTCATTGAGAAAACAGAAGCATTGACAACAATAGATGTGAATTCAGGATCATTTACGAATCTCCAAAGTTCAAGACAAACTAGTCTATGGGTAAATTACTCTGCAGTTCATGAAATAATTAAACAAATAAGATTAAGAAACATCGGAGGAATAATTGTAATTGATTTTATTGACTGTAACAATCATCAAGATCAAATGAAACTGCTTCGATACATGAGTAAATTGATGCTAAAAGATTATGTTCGATGCAATATAATTCAAATGTCAGAGCTAGGACTAGTTGAAGTTACTAGATCTCGACAAGGCCAAAGTGTATATGATGCCTTTAGTCGAAGATGTAACATCTGTAATGGATTAGGGTACTTGAGTTTTAACCTAATTAAAAGAACAAATATTAATTACGAATTACTTCTGGACCCTCTGTTTAATTATCATAAGAGACTATACGAGAGAATAAGAAATCTATATAATGAATTGCAACTTTAAAAAACTAGATTCCGAGCGTGTAACTCAGTGGATAGAGTGTCAGATTCCGGTCCTGATGGTCGTGGGTTCGATTCCCGCCATGCTCGATATATTTTTATATTCAATTAGTGTGTTATTTATGATATAATCAGATGCTATATGGGGCTGTTCTGGTATCGACACTCTCTGAAATATAGCAATATGATACAAGTCAAGATTGAGTTTTCTTGTAAAACAAAACTCAAATAATAAATGCAAACAATATACTTTCGTTTGATCGTAAACTTGCTTTAGTATAATTTAAATACAAAATTACACTGCAATACTTAGAAAACTAAACACTGGAGATTTTTAAAATCTATATAATTCCAAGTCAATCTAATGAGATTAAAAAATAGTTGCTTTAAATATTGAATAAAGATAAACTTGTGAATGAATATGTTGTAATTAATTGAGTGGACGTGGGTTCAATTCCCACCAGTTCCATACCTATTAATTAATATGCATCTGTGGCCGAGTGGTCGAAGGCACCGGACTCATAATCCGTTTCTCGCAAGAGACGACGCTGGTTCAAACCCAGCCGGATGCAAGTAAATTTCTTGATCGAACTATTTTCTATAAAAACTATTTACCTAGATGTCTTAATTCATAAACTATTAAATTTCAACACTAGAAGAGCCGTATGAAACATACATTATCTGTACTCGTAGAAGATGAGTCAGGCGTTTTAACAAGAATTGCAGGATTATTTGCTCGACGAGGATTTAATATAGAAAGTTTAGCTGTTGGACCAGCAGAGCAGATGGGTGTCTCTAGAATCACAATGGTTGTACCCGCAGAAGATAAAACCATCGAACAACTCACAAAGCAACTGTATAAACTTGTCAATATATTGCGAGTTCAAGATATAAGCGATATACCATGTGTAGAAAGAGAACTGATGCTTCTGAAAGTCAATACAAATAGTAACAAAAGATCTGAAATACTAGAAATTGTTCAGATTTTTAGAGCAAGAGTTGTTGACCTAGCTGAAAATTCCTTAATTATTGAAGTCACTGGGGACCCTGGTAAGATGATGGCTATCGAACAGATTCTTAAACCATTTGGTATTTCTGAAATAGCCCGAACTGGAAAGATTTCCCTAATCCGAGAATCAAAAGTAAATACTGAATTTCTAAGAACATCTATAAAATAAATTATGGGGGTGGAGGGACTCGAACCCTCACGACCGAAGAGTCAACAGATTTTAAGTCTGTTGTGTCTACCATTCCACCACACCCCCAACTCTCAGGCGGCACCCGGATTTGAACCGGGGGTGAAGGATTTGCAATCCCTTGCCTTACCACTTGGCCATGCCGCCTAAAGAATTTCATATAATATATATATACACTTTTTTTTTTTTTACGTATAGATAATTGTGAATATATTTACGGTCTAAACACTCGACTCTTTCTTATATCTTCAGCTTGAATCGTTACTAAATCTGCTTTAGTTAATACTCGATCTCCAGCTGCAAACATTCTATTAGCCTGTCTCATACGAGCTCTATCAATAGCATTACGTACACTTCGAGCATTTGCAAAATGTGGCTGCTGCATTCTTAATTTAATATACTCTAATAATGCTACTTCAGATTCCTCTGTTAAAACATATTGTTGATCCTCTAACATCATTTTTCCAATCTTTAATAGCTCTTCAGGACTGTAATCAGGAAAATCAACGTGATTTGCAACTCTAGAAGATAAACCAGGATTTGAAGCATAAAAACTATCCATTCTTTCCTTATAACCAGCAAAGATTATAACCAGATCATCTCTTTGATTCTCCATCACCTGAAGTAAAATTTCTATCGCTTCTGCACCGTAATCTCGCTCATTATCTGGTTTATATAAATAATAAGCTTCATCAATAAATAATACTCCACCCATTGCACGTTTTAAAACTTCTTTTGTTTTTGGAGCTGTATGCCCAATATATTGACCAACTAAGTCATCTCTGCTGACTGTTATAAGGTGACCTTTTCTAACATAACCTAGTCTAAACAAGATATCTGCCATTTTCAATGCCACAGTAGTTTTTCCAGTTCCTGGACTACCAGTAAATGACATATGTAAACCTGGATTAGAAGAAGTTAACCCTAAAGCTTTACGAAGTCTATGAACTAATAACAAAGCTGCAACTTCTTTGATTCTAGTCTTTACTGGTACTAATCCTATTAAATCTGTATCTAATTGATCTAAAACTTCTTGAATTTGACGTTTTTCATACTCTTCTTGAAGATTAACTAAAATTTCATCTTGATTTTGTTGTATTGATGCCATATAAAAATGCTAAATTTATTAAAATCTTGTTCATTGAAAACATAAAAATAGAGAGGCTAGTACTTAGTCTCTCTATTTTTATGTATTAAAACTAATTAATAACGTTCACCTTCAGGTTTGCTAGTAGCATAACTTTGAATTGTGTAACGAATTAATCTAGATTTATCTTCTGTACGAGCTAATGTAAACCCTGGTTCGTTAGAAGTAGGTCTTTGTACTATGAAAGAAAGGCAGCAGCTTTCAACACTTCTAGAGTTGTCAAATGCGTTAACTTTTACATAGCTGTTTGGTTTAGCTTTACGACAAGCGTTAACTTCAAACATTACAGCAGCAGCATCTTTGATACCGAATAGTGGAAGACCCCACATTTCCCAGTAGCAGTTACGAGGATGTGGATCATCTGTCCACTCAACGTTAAGAGCCCATCCTCTGCTGATAGCATATTGAATTTGTTTAACGATTTGTTCGTCAGTTAAGTCTGGAAGGAAAGAAAAAGCACCTTGTGTTAATCTCACGATGAATACTCCTTTGGTTAAGTTTTCTAATGAATACTATTTACTATCTGTTAGATGTAGCTGTCTCAATAAAGTCAGCTGTATCTGTGGAAGCATAGTTAAATGTGATGTCTTTCCAAAGATCTAAAGCTGTTTGAAGAGGACCACAGCTCTTAGCTGCAGTTTTAAGGATTTGAGGACCTTCAGCTAAATAATCACGACCTTCGTTACGAGCAACAACCATGCACTCAAGAGCAACACGGTTAGCTGTAGCACCAGCTTGAATACCATCTGGGTGACCAATTGTACCACCACCGAATTGAAGAACACAGTCATCACCTAGGTAATGGATAAGTTGGTGCATTTGACCGCAATGAATACCACCAGAAGCTACTGGTAGACATTTAGCTAGTGAACCCCAATCTTGTGCAAAGAATAAACCTTGAGGAAGGTTAACATCTAGTTTTTGTTGTAGTAATACATTATAGAAACCTTTAACCATTAGAGGGTCGCCTTCAAGTTTACCTACTACTGTACCAGCGTGAATATGGTCAACACCTGCCATACGCATCCATTTACAAATTACACGGAAGTTCATACCGTGAGTTTTTTGACGGGAGTATGTGGAGTTACCAGCACGGTGTAAGTGTAAGATCATGCTATTGTTACGAGCCCAAATACCCATAGACTGAATAGCAGTATAACCAATTACAAGGTCGATCATACAAATAACGGATCCGATTTCTCTACAGAATTCAGCACGTTCGTACATATCTTCCATTGTACCAGCAGTAATGTTAAAGTAATGACCTTTAACTTCACCAGCAGCAGCAGCAGCTCGGTTTACACCTTCAATACCGAATAAGAAACGTTCTCTCCATCTCATGAATGGTTGAGAGTTAATGTTCTCATCATCTTTAAGGAAGTCTAAACCACCTTTTAAACCTTCATAAACAACACGACCATAGTTTTTTCCAGATAAACCTAATTTAGGTTTAACAGTAGCCCCTAAAAGAGGACGACCATATTTGTCAAGTCTTTCACGCTCAACAATTACACCTGTAGCAGGACCTTGGAATGTTTTTAGGTAAGCTACAGGAATGCGCATGTCTTCTAGACGTAGTGCATTTACAGCTTTGAAACCAAACACGTTACCAATGATAGATGCTGTTAAGTTTGCAAGAGAACCTTCTTCGAATAGGTCTAGCTCGTAAGCGATATAAGCGAAGTATTGATCAGCTGCACCAGGAACTGGGTCAACTCTGTATGCTTTAGCTCTGTAAAGATCACATGCTGTTAAAAGGTCAGTCCAAACAACTGTCCAAGTTGCTGTAGAAGATTCACCAGCGATAGCTGCGGCACACTCTACAGGGTCAACACCTTTTTGAGGAGTCATACGGAACATAGCTAACACATCAGTATCTTTGATGTTGTAATCAGCATCCCAGTAACCCATTTTTGCGTAAGGGATAACGCCTGATTCGTAACGTTCGTTTTTAATTCGAGTCCGTGATTCAACGGATTGAGACATACATTCCTCCTTTAAAGGTTATAGTCGATAAAATTTAGTCTGTAATAATATCAAACAATTCTGATAAACTTACATTCTTATTATAGTTATCGATGTTAATAAATATCGTAACTGATTAATTTGTACCCTAAATTAATACTAACAAGAAAATATAACTAAAGAGCAACGCTTTGATTATATTATGCATAAGTGAAGCTTATATACTACACAAACCTGTACATACCATGTGAAACAGCTTTACCAAAGAGAATTTACTATTTTAAAGTTATAGATTTTAATCAAGATAAAGATATCCTGAAATATATTTCTAAAAAAAAACACCTTATACTAATCAAACTAAAAGTTCTTGCCTCCAATATAAAAAATAACAAATAATATTGAGTAATTAATTTTCAAAAAATATACAATTCATCCAGAGTCTATATGAATATGATTTTAAATCTGTTTAAACCTGAGTCACTACAAATTAATTTAAAAGGAAATCAAGATCCTGTACCATCTTTTATAGATAAATTATCATCTGGAGAAAATTTAAAAATAAAAATTCAATCCAGTACGGATAATCTTCTTATTCAAACTAAAAAAAAATCTGACAGTCTTATCATCCCATATAAGTCCAATGAAAAACTTTCCCAATTCCCAAAAGTTGAAAGATGTTTATCTATGTTTTCAAATAAACGCTCCCCGAATTTTCCTACAAGAGAACAGAAATCTTTATTAGCTAAATTAAAGCAAGTTCCTGTGTATGCGGTTGTAAATAAACAAAATGAAATAATAACTGCATCTCCAAGGGACTACCATAGCTCTAATTCCTTGCAGTGGCTTAAAAACAAATATCAGGAGATATTTTTCTGGGAATATGATGAAGGTTCTATATCTGTAAACTTATTCTTCATGAATAAAGAGGATGCAGCTAGCTATCTTCATGAAATATGTAAAAGAGAGCCTAAAGAAGCAGAAAATTTAGGATTAAAAGTAAGGACTATTGGCTTAGATGTGTTTTACCGACTTAATCGAACTTCAGCACCCAGAACTCAAAGTCGATTAATAGGTGACTTAGAAGAAATTAGTTTAATCCTTACGAAATATTCATATGAACCTACATGTACAATGCATCCAAAACAAAAGTATTCTAAAAACTGGTTTCAGGGAAACCCAATTTATGTACTTAAATTTCACAAAAGTTTAAGAAATACTTCACTGATTCCATACTCTTTTCAAGATTCTTATGAAAAAAATTTAATTTTTTTTAGTAAAGAGGACGCTATAAGAGCTTGGAAAGTGTTCTTATTAAAAAAGTCACAACTATCTTTAAATACAAAACCTAATATAGAAATCTATAATTTAGAAAACTTTCTTATAGATCTTGAAAATACTCCAGATACTTCGCTAGAGTTAACATTTATTCCACCTTTTAAATCTTATATAGAATTAAAATCTCAAAACAGTGAAAAAGTTTCTATTAAAACTAACCTAACTCAAGAATATTTGTATAAAACAAGATTGTGTATAAAGGATTTACAAAGATTTTATAAAGGAATTGTATGGTTATTTACATCTGATACGTTACCAAGTGAAGAAAATTCTTGGTAATCTCGTAAAATTTTTGATTTACATATATTAAAAAAGTATTAACCTTTACGAGAATAGTACTCTACAACCAGTAGCTCATTGAGTTGAAGAGCAACCCATTCTCTTTCAATTACACCATTTACTTTTCCTGTTAGGTTCGATTTATCAAGCTCTAAGTGAGTAGGTATATTGGCTAATCCAGGAAAAGATAAATAACCTTCGACTAGTTGCTTTGATTTTGCATTAGCCCTAACTAAAATGGTATCTCCAGTCTGACATTGGTAACTAGGGATAGAAACTCTTTTTTTGTTAACACATATATGACCATGATTTACTAGTTGACGTGCTGCCGGTATGGTAGGGGCCATCCCTAATCGAAAAACAATATTATCAAGTCTCATCTCTAATAGTTGTAGGAGTGCTTCTCCTGTAGATCCTTTAATTCTTCTAGCACTTCTAACATACTTCAGTAATTGTCTTTCTGTTAATCCGTAATTGAAACGAATTTTCTGCTTTTCTTCTAATCGTATAGAGTACTCAGAAGGTTTTCTATTCTGGTCCCCATGTTGCCCAGGTCTCGTAGTTCGTTTTGTTGTCTTTCTAGTAAGTCCAGGTAACTCTCCTAAACGACGTACGATTCTTAGAACGGCTCCTCTATATCTAGACATATGAAATTTTTCCTTGTACTATTTTAAATTAATTATAAGTTGTCTTTGTTACAATAAATATGAGATGCAAACTTTAAACTCAGTCTAAATAAATATTTATGGATATTAAATACTGGCGATATAATAGCTCAAGATAATAAACGAAAAAATACTTTACTATGTAAAAGATTTTATTGTATATTTATTAATGTAATAAAAATGCTGGTGTAGCTCAACTGGTAGAGCAACTGATTTGTAATCAGTAGGTTGCGGGTTCAAGTCCCTTCACCAGCTTTGTAAGTTCAATTCCTTGATAAAGAAATCCCAGATAGATAAGTTTATATGAGAAAGAAAAATTTTTCTTCTCTATTCAAAAGCTTTGAAAGAATTCATAAAGTGTCTTTGTAATAAAAAATCATTAGAGTTAGTACTATAAAAAAAAGTGATTGCTGAGATTAAGAAAAAATATAATATAGTATGGGATTTGTGCATTTACAAATCCCATACCACATTAAATATTTGTAGATGCTTAACTTCTATAGTCTCAGATATTATTTTTTGTCTTTAAATTTTTTAATAATCTTTCTAAGATTCTAAAAAAGAAGTTGCATAAATTAATTCTGAAATGTTAGTATATTGTCATTGATAATAAAAGAATAAAAAAGGGCGGTTAGCTCAGCGGTAGAGCGCCTGCCTTACAAGCAGGTGGTCACTGGTTCAAATCCAGTACCGCCCAATGTGTTTTTATGAAAAGGGTTCATCGTCTAAGGGATCAGGACAGGGACCTTCTAAGTCTCTAATGTAGGTTCGAATCCTACTGAGCCTATATCATATGAAAAATCCTCTTTATTTTGTGGTTTAGATCAAGTCACTGAAGACTTTTTCAAATGTCTTTTGCACTTTATCACCAGAATCAATCGTTTCTAGAGGATCTTTACGTAATCTATGTCTTAAACACATTGTTATGACAGATTTTATGTCTTCTACAGTAACTATATTTCGCCCTTCGTAAGCTGCATAGGCTCTAGACGCACGATTTGTGACAATATCTCCTCGTAAACCATCTACATCTAATTCACTACAAACTTGAGATATTTTTACACGTAAATTGTAATCAATCGTTACTTGTGGTAAAAGAGCTTGCGCTCGTACAATTTTATTTCTAAATTCTTCTTGTTGAACTTGATACTTAGATAAAGACTCTTGTGGATTTTTATCAAAATCTGATCGTTGCTCCACGATTTGAACTCGAAGCTCTGGATTTTTCACAGTCCTAATTTCGGAATGCATACCAAATCTATCGAGAAGTTGGGGTCTTAACTCACCTTCTTCAGGGTTTCCTGATCCTACGAGTACGAATCGAGCTGGGTGACGTATAGAAATCCCTTCACGTTCCACCGTATTCCATCCTGAAGCTGCAGAATCTAGTAATATATCCACCAAATGATCATCTAGTAGGTTAACCTCATCTACATATAAGATTCCTCTATTGGCTTTAGCTAACAATCCAGGCTCAAATGCTTTTACCCCTTCAGTTAACGCTTTCTCTATATCAATTGTTCCACATACTCTATCCTCAGTCGCTCCCAGGGGAAGATCCACCATCATCACTTTTTTCAAAACAACATTTTGCTTGATACCTTGTTCGATTTTATTTCGAATATCATCACTCATTAACTCAAAATCGTTAGGATGCGAATTAAAGGGATCATCCTGGATAACTTCAATTTCAGGTAAAATGTCTGTGATAGCTCTAATAGTTGTTGATTTTCCTGTACCCCGGTCACCCATAATAATAACTCCACCTATTTTGGGATCTATAACATTAAGAGCTAAGGCAAGCTTCATTTCTTCCTGTCCAACTATTGCCGTGAAAGGAAATATTGGGCGAGCAGTATTTTTTACAGTATTTGCATTCACAATAATTTTTATTCTTTGTTTTATTTTTTATAGTTAAATCTATAAGTAGTCTATATATATTATATATATACAGAGTATTACTTATAGATTTTAAGTTTTTTCTTTTAATTTTAGTCTATAAAAGGTATGTATACAGATTTTTTATAGGACAATACTCTGCGTAATCATTTTAAACCTTTCTGTATTCCCAACCAATATAATTATTAATATAGAGCTGTACCTAAACGAATTGCTAAGACTAAAGACACTAATGCTAGTATAAGTGCCACAAAGATTTGAGTATCACTAATCATAAATGTATTCTCCTAAGATGTATCTTTATTAGATCTAACACGATAATAAAGCATCGGATCATTTTTTTTACAGTTATTTACACTGACTTTACAGATCTGAAATAAAACTATCAATAAATAAAATTAAATTTTGAAAAATAAAAAAATGACTCCTAAGATTTAGAAGGGGTTGACAATCTTGATACCTAAAGACTACTCTGGATTTCAAGATCAAGAGATTGATCCCCCTAATTAAATTTGAAACAAAGTTTAGTTTAAGTTCAATGAATAATGGATACTATGGAGAGTTTGATCCTGGCTCAGGATGAACGCTGGCGGTATGCTTAACACATGCAAGTCGTACGAAGATCTTTGATCTTAGTGGCGGACGGGTGAGTAACACGTGAGAATCTG